>Ga0180438_10000168_pt1 | contig 141174 bp, 97 predicted proteins | sample SS_ome_12_FD_132455 | JGI IMG/M metagenome (GOLD analysis project Ga0180438, IMG submission 132455) | Hypersaline lake sediment archaeal communities from the Salton Sea, California, USA - SS_3_D_2 metaG | ecosystem: Environmental > Aquatic > Non-marine Saline and Alkaline > Hypersaline >... | reverse complement strand
TTCAAAACAAAAGCATCATTATACGGTACTTTCTAGTTCTTTTTGTTTTAGTAATTTGAATTTCGGTCATTCGAATTTGTTTCGAATTTCGTGCTTCGAATTTCGGATTTTCAAGGGTGCGACGGGTTTTTTAAGACTTTGACGCACCCTTGCCCTCTACCTCTCTACCTCTTTACCTCTTTACAATACCTCAACATTTTTATAAAATAGGGAACTAAATTCTTGTAAAATATGAAAAAAAGGAGAAAATGAAATGCTAGATAAAGCAAAAAAACTGTGGCCAGAGCTGGAATGGATCAAAGATGAAGATTTAAAAGAAAAAACCGCTAAAACCTGGGCCCTGGCCCTGGAACGAAGCGTATTAACCCCAGAAGATTTGCAGACCATTCCTTTTACCCTCCTGGTTCCTGATATAAACGTCAGTTTCATGGCTCACAAGCGAGCAGTGGTTCATATTGCCAGAGCCAGTGGTGAGAAAATGAATGAATTTTTCAAAGATGATTTACCAGTGAATATGGATGTACTGATTGCAGGTGCTATTTTAGCCGATGTAGGTAAATTATTGGAATACGTAATGTTAGACGGCAAAGCCGTTCAGGGAAATTACGGTAAATATTTGCGTCATCCGTTTTCTGGTGTTGCTTTAGCCGAAGAGTGCGGCGTACCGGCTGAGGTATGTCATATTATTGCGGCTCATGCCTCAGAGGGCGACCTGGTAAAACGTTCCACTGAAGCCTATGTGGTACACCATGCCGATTTTATGACCTTTTTGCCGTTTAAAAGTCGATTGCAAGCTTAATAGGTAGTAAGTAGTAGGTAGTAGGTAGGGGGCGCTTTTCAATAAGATCTTGTTGAAAATGAAAAAAGTACCTAAACCAGACAAGCCGGAACCAAAAAAATCCGAAGCACGAAACCCGAAATTCGAAACAAATTCAAAATTCAAATTTTTAAATGTTCAAAACAGGAACTTGTGAGTCTAAAAGAAGACTTTCAATCAATAGTCTTAAAGATGTCCCATAGGATCTTTGTTTTGGTCATTTGTATTTTGGTCATTTGTATTTTGGTCATTTGAATTTGTTTCGGATTTCGATATTCGGATTTCGAATTTTAATTTTCTGCCATTTCCTGGCAAGAATTTATTCTTAAGTAACTATAGTGCCTAAAGTTGTGGTACGCCATAGGTGCGATACCTTTTTAGAGCTAGAAGATAAATGAAGCGAAGCGACTCCTTTAACTTTAAGCCTCTCCCACTTTAGGAAAATTTAGTTAGAACTTGACAAAATGAATTTATAGCACTATAGTAATGAATTGCAGGAGGCTGTTAATGGAGATTGTTATTAGAGACGAAATAAAAGATGTTTTCAACAGTGTTGGGGTCAATGACATCTCTTCCTTTATTGAGAACGAAGCTATTATGATGTTATTGGCAAAAGAATCAAAGTACAGGGCTGAGTACGATAAATTTAAGAATAAATATAATGCTGAATTTGAGGAATTTGAGAAAAAGGTGAGGGACTCAAATAAAGAGGATTTTGAGGTTGAGGATGATTTAATGGACTGGGAATTCGCCTATCATGCTCTAAAAAATATTGAAGAGAAGAAAAGGGCTCTCAGTGTTTAGTATACTACAAAAATACAGTGAAATAATAAAAAAAACAGAAATCATAGCCTATGAATTTGAAGAAAACCAGGTAAGAATAAAAATAGCACTCGAATTGACAGATGATTCAAGGTTGATAATTAAGGATTACAAGTTCAGAAATAATGTGCGGAAATATTCATATCACTGGATGGATAATAATGGAGAATTAAGAATCCGATGGGATAATGCTCCGCATTGGGAAACCATCAGCACTTTTCCTCACCATAGGCATGTTGATAGTACAGAAAACATCATTTTCTCTATAGAGACGGATATTGAATCGGTTCTTGATTACATAAAAAAAATCCTGACAGGATAAAAGGTGAAATGTTACGACAAATTTTGTCAATGGATGATGATCAATTTCAAGAAAGCAAGGAATAACAATCCCAGTCTTTAAGCTCCCCAATGACAAGCTCCAAAGAGTCTCCCTGACGTGAGCGAAGCGAACCAATGACGCCGAAGGCAAATGACAAGCTCTTTAAATTTCCCTATTGACATAAGATGGAAAAATCATTATATTAATGAAGGAGATTTAAATGAAAAAGAATGAGCTTTTAAAACGCATTACCTTTGATCCTGAGATATTTAACGGGAAACCCATCATCCGGGGTAAGCGTATTGCAGTGGAGCATATATTGGGAATGCTTGCCGAAGGTTCTACAATTGAGGAATTATTAGAAGGGTATCCCTTCTTAGAAAAAGAAGATATCTACGCGTGCATGCGTTATGCTCATTGTGTTTCCTGATTGTCTTCTTCGGAGGAGATTTCATTTAGAATAGTATCGATTTTTTTCTCAACACCGGGTAATTCATCGTGAATAATTGTCCACACAATCTCAAAATTTACTCCAAAATAGTGGTGGATTAACTTATCTCTCAAACCTGACATTTCTTTCCATGGCACGTCCGGATATAGTTCTCTGAAATCATCTTTAATGTTTTTTGAACTCTCACCAATAACTTCCAGGTTTCTTAATACAGCGTCTCTCGTTTTCAAATCCTTTAGGAAAGCTTTGTAATCCATATCGGAGATGTAATCTTTAATTCTCTTTATTGCCTCAAGGGCATCGGATAGAAATTCTACATTCCCTCGTTCAGACATAGACAATACTTTTTTTAATGTTTTCTACCAGATGTTTAGCGCGGATGGTTTCTATTCCGTCTGGGGTGAGTAAATCAACTTTACGCCCCAGTTTGTTTTCGAGAAATTCAGCCAGTACCATGAATTTTAACCCGATAGGTTTATCAAATTCCACTACCAGGTCGATATCGCTATTTTCTTTTGCTGTATTGGTTGAGAACGAACCGAACAGACCGATTCGTTTAATTCCGAAATGGGTTTTAAGGTATGGGTATTCTTTTCGGATGATATTTTTTATATTTTCACTCTTTTCAACCATATTTAATCCTTTATTCATTATTCATTATTCATTATTCATTATTCAGGTATAATTATAAACCAATTTAAAATAATTTCAACCTCTTTAAAAATACAAAGTAAATGCAGTTTAGTAATATTTTAGTGTTTTGATCATTAGAATTTTTGTCATTTGAATTTGTTTTCGTGCTACTTAGCAGGCTGCTTTCGCAGAACAGCATGATATATTGGGTGTCGAATTTAGAATTTTTAATTCTGTTTTTTATTTATCAATTGGGGAACAGGCATATGCCAGTTCCCTACAATCTTTCCTTCTCCTCCTTCGTCCTCAATCCTCTTATCTCTTACCTCTCAACTCACTCTGCTGTCATCTTCCACAAGGAACGATAAATGCTGCATGCATCGCTTGAATATTTATCCGTCTGTGCAAGGTAAAGGTCGATAAGTATATCCACCGCTTTATCTTTTTCACCAATCTTCCCTAATGCCTCGGCGCAGTAACGCCGGAGATCGCCCGCCTGGCTCCTATCTTCTGCAAGAAGGAGTAATCGATCCGCCACTGCTTTTTCTTTAAACCCTAAATCTCCCACGGCTTCGACGCAGTCACAACGGAGAGAACCCGCCTGGCTCCCATCTTCTGCAAGAAGGAGTAATCGATCCACCACTGCTTTTTCTTTAAACCCTAAATGGCCCACGGCTTCGACGCAGTCACAACGGAGAGAACCCGCCTGGCTCCCATCTTCTGCAAGAAGGAGTAATCGATCCGCCACTGCTTTTTCTTTAAACCCTAAATGGCCCACGGCTTCGACGCAGTCACAACGGAGAGAACCCGCCTGGCTCCCATCTTCTGCAAGAAGGAGTAATCGATCTGCCACTGCTTTTTCTTTAAACCCTAAATGGCCCACGGCTTCGACGCAGTAACGCCGGAGAGAACCCGCCTGGCTCCCATCTTCTGCAAGAAGGAGTAATCGATCCGCCACTGCTTTTTCTTTAAAACCTAAATGGCCCACGGCTTTAGCGCAGTCACGCCGGAGATCGCCCGCCTGGCTCCCATCTTCTGCAAGAAGGAGTAATCGATCCACCACCGCTTTTTCTTTAAAACCTAAATCTCCAACGGCTTCGGTGCAGTAACGCCGGAGGTCGCCCGCCTGGCTCGCATCTTCTACAAGAAGGAGTAATACGTGCACCGCTTTTTCTTTAAAACCTAAATCTCCCATGGCTTCGGCGCAGTCCCGCCGTAGAGAACCCGCCTGGCTTCCATCTTCTGCAAGAAGGAGTAATACTTCCACTGCTTTTTCTTTAAATCCTAAATCTCCAACGGCTTCAGCGCAGGAACGACGGAGATCGCTCTCCTGGCTCGCATCTTCTGCAAGAAGGAGCAATACTTCTACTGCTTTTTCTTTAAATCCTAAATCCCCCACGGCCTCGGCGCAGTCACGCCTGAAATAGCCCGCCTGGCTCCCATCTTCTGCAAGAAGAAGTAATACTTCTACTGCTTTTTCTATAAACCCTAAATCTCCCACGGCTTCGGCGCAGGAATGCCTGAGATAGCCCGCCTGGCTCCCATCTTCTGCAAGAAAGAGTAATCGATCCGCCACTGCTTTTTCTTTAAACCCTAAATGGCCCACGGCTTCGGTGCAGTCACGCCGGAGATAGCCCTCCTGGCTCGCATCCTCTGCAAGAAGGAGTAATCGATCCGCCACTGCTTTTTCTTTAAACCCTAAATGGCCCACGGCTTCGGCACAGTAACGCCGGAGATAGACTTCCTGGCTCGCATCTTCCACAAGAAAGAGTAATCGATCCACCACCGCTTTTTCTTTAAACCCTAAATGGCCCACGGCTTGGGCGCATTCACGCCGGAGAGAGCCCTCCTGGCTTGCATCTTCTGCAAGAAGGAGTAATACATCCACTGCTTTTTCTTTAAACCCTAAATGGCCCACGGCTTGGGCGCATTCACGCCGGAGATCGCCCGGCTGGCTTGCATCTTCCGCTGTCTTTAAAAGCTTTTCAGAAAGAATGGAACCTGCTACGGAATCACTCACAAAAGAGAGACAATCTTTAAATCTTTCCCAGGTGTAATTACTATAATTACTTCTATCTTTACCCTCATCCCATGAGAAACTGAAAAAATCGTCGATCTGCTTTTCTACAAATCCTCTATCGTTCAACCAGCGCCCCTGCTCCGCGATGAATTTCATGACAAAATAATGATTATGATAGAAATAAGCCTCGATTTTTTTTGGATCACGGTCTAAAATATACTCAAGGACTTTTTGGGCCTGCATGTTGGGCAGCGACCTCAAAGCCAATAAGAGTGTCTCATGCCAGAAGGCATTGTCAATAAACCGTTCAACATAATCGATCATTATTTTCAGGTCGAAATTTAATTTGCTCTCATTGGCTATCCATTGAGCAGCAAAATATTCCTGGAAGGTCTTGTGGGCAAATCCATATTGATCAGGCGCCAGTTCCACCAGCAGCCCGGCACGAAGGCGTATTTTTTCTAAAAATTCATTCACCAATGCCTGGGCCTGGCGATTATCGCAGCAGAAAATGTTTTGAAAATCAGGAAATAAAATTTTGTACAATTCATCCCGCTCAATCACGGTTCCTGCCTCATCCCCCTTTTCAATGGACTGCAAATGAAACGCCACCTTTTCAAGAAACCTGCGCTTGTCCTCTGGCTTAAATTTTTCATCAATAATCCCCTTTACACTCTCCCAGGTGTAGAGCAGGGCTTCTGTGGCTTTGTCATAGAGCACCAGCCGGTCTTCAGGCAACTGAGCCTCGTAACGGTGAATAATGCCAATAATGGTCAACAACAACGGGTTCTTTGCCAGCTCCTTGATGCGCGGTTTTCTTTCCAACGCTTTTTTCAGATCATCGGCTTTGGTGTCGGCTTCATTGGGATTAATCATCCGGCTGCGGTACCACTGATGGATAAATGTTTCAATCTCCTCGTCGTTAAAATCTTCCAGAGTAAAGTGGCGGTAGTCGGTGGTGGAAAACCGGGCCCGGCTGTAACCGGCAATACGTGATGTGACAATGATTGTATTCCCGCTGTGAAAACTGGTGAAAAAGGCACTGATCATGTGCCGAATCTCTGCCCGCCGGGACTCAGCCGCAACCTCGTCCAGACCGTCAAACAATAAAAGTGCTCTACCGCTGTCCAGGTATTTTTCAAAGAAACCTTTCGGTAACGTCAGGTTGTAATTCTTGCGCATGGAATCGTAGAGGTAATCCAATATGTTGTAATCCGGTTGATTGGATCGGGTTAAGGCATTCTCAAATTTGCGGATTTCCACCAGGATGGGGAATAAAAGATCGCTGCTGTCCCGGTGATACTCCAAATGGAGCCTTGCAGACTCCAGCATCAGGTATTTTAATAGTGTGGATTTACCCGAACCTGGCTTTCCCAGCACCACAAAACGGCGGTTCCCTTCTTCATCGAGAACTTTGTCAAACTTTATTGGTTCCTTTTTCTCTTCGGTTCTGACAGGCATCATTTGCCGCAGTTGAATCTCCTCACCGGTGAAAGCCTCATCTTCCGCCCTCTCCTGGAGCATTCGCCGGTAATCTTCTTCAGCCACACTTTCCCTTACCCGCTGCATGACAAATACAGAGGGCAGTTCGATATCTTTTTTCTCCTGGGGGTGAGGGATACCTGTGAATTGCAGGCGGTTGTTGTGGATGATCAACTGCCTCAGGTATTTAAACCGGGCAAAGGTGCCGTTGGTCTCCTCGCCCCGCTTTTGTAAACTGGTATGAATCTTAGCCAGGTACTCCAATTTAAAGGTTTCACGGAACTCTTCTTTATCTCTGGAGAATTTTTCAATATTTTTGATGACGGTTGATATGGTCTTGAAAAAATCAAAGGTTTGAATTTCAATGCCTCTTTCTAAACAAATCCCCACAAAAATCTCGTTCATCAGGTTAAAATCGACTGTATCGCTGCGGCCCTCGAATACCTGTCGAAATTCCAAAATGGTCCGGTCATCTGTAAAAAATTCTTCAAAAACCTTCAAAAGGATTTTCTCTTCCTTTGCGCCTTTTCCTTTAATGCAGCTCTCTCTGAACTCCATGAAGGCCTGGTCTAATATCGATTTTAATTCATTTTCCGAGAATAAATCCTTAAGACTTTTGATGGTTTTCTTTGAAATCATACTTAGAAAATGAACCGCCAACCCGGTTAAGGTGCTGACAACTAATGTTGATACAGGGTCCGGCATCTTACCTTTCCTCCCATGCATTTTTTTATATTTTAAATTATAGTCTACAAAAAATTCGATGAAAAGTAAAGACAAAATAGCTAGACCTTATCCGAAAAGTCATTGAGTTGAAATCAAGACGCAGTGATATCGGCAGTGTAGGGAACTGGCATCGCCTGTTCCGCCTGATCCTCCACCTTTTCGTATAGGCTCTAGATAAGGACCTAAAAAAAAACTATTTGCACATATTTCCCAGACTTCCTCAAAATATAAAAAATAATACTCCTTGTCTATTGACATGCTTACGTATTTTTAATAAAATAAGGCGGTGAGCTTAATATTGTATAAAGATTTGGTGAATATGTGGAGTATGTGTCAACATCTCGTTTTAATGAATAATAAATAAGGAAAAATGCTGAAGAAAATAAAAAAAATGTTCCTGCATGGCCCTGAATTGGCAAAGTATTATGAAGATAACGGCGATTTCTATGATGCCTACAAAGAATATCTCAAATTAGGCAACCATATGAAGGCAGGAGAAATCATGGAAAAATCGGAATTGTGGCACGACGCTGCAAAACTCTATATTTCAAAAAATGAAACCGATCGAGCAAGAAGGGCTATTGAAAAATGTTTTAAACAAGGTGAAGCATGGGAAACGTTTAAACTGGAAAGCGGTAGAACCATAACTATCGAGGATTGGCTGAAAAAAACATATCAAACCCGTCGGTTCGTTACCGATGTTAAATTTGTTGATGTCCTGGATGATAAGGGAACTCCTTTGATCATCGCACTGGCCGATAAACTTAAAAAAGTTACAGAATACAAAGGCGCTGCTGAATTATATCAAAAAGCCTTTGAATTGGTGAATAAAGGAAAAGATCAAAAAAAAATAAAAAATGAAATATGGCTCAAATATGCTGCTGAATGCTATTCTGCTGCAAAATTATATGATGAAGCTGCCGAGTGCTTGAAAAAATTAACCATTTTGGAGATACACATCTGGGATGAATTTTCTAAAAGTGACGCCAATCCCTATCGAAATTATATACATAACCTGAAAATAGCAAAAAATTTAAATATCCTGGAGAAATTACTCGAAATAATGGGAGCATTCGACCCCTTTAACCTCTCCTACGATCTGTTGAAGATCGATGAACCTGAATTATCAATAAAATTGTTCTTTAAATTCTATGGGAAAATTTTAGATAAGAATTGGAGCGATAAAGAGATTGAATTACGAAACAAAAGAATTCAATATTGCTTGAACCAATACGTTATTTTCTACAGCAAGAAAGGATTATATACAAAAGCAGCAGAAATTGCCTTGCTTAATAACCAAAAAGAGATCGCTGCTGACCTCTTCAAAAAGGCAAAACAAGAGAAACAAAAAAAAGAAGCTGCAGCCAAGCTTGTTGTCGAAGAAGTTAAAACCGAAGAAGAGCGGAAAGAACAAAAGAAAAAGGTACCAATGCCTAAAACGGACACTGTTAAATGCCCCAAATGTGGTGAAATTGTAAGCCCTGAATGGGAAATTTGCCCCAGCTGCGACGAAGTCCTGGAATTGGATGTGTGCTCATGCGGACAAAAGATAAAACCACACTGGGTACGATGCTCCAACTGCCAGAGAACACTATTTCAACCAGAAGAGGAGAGCAATTCTAAAAATCAAAAAAAACCGACTGGAGATGGGGGTGCTGATGAAGACACCAAACCCTTTAAGACGTTCGGAAAATAAGCCCTTTACTTCCCTTTATTTTATTTACTCCCCTGTAAGATAGGTCCTCAATCCCTGTTTCCAGTGCCGCATTATATTGATTCCCTGATCCTCTAAAAATTTATTCTCAAGAACAGAATATTCCGGCCGGTTCACTTTAACGGCAAACTCACCCGGGGCTGCTTTGTTAAATTTGATATTGGGCTTTGTTATATCAAAAATCTCTCTGGCAAACTCATACCAGGAACAACTCCCCTCTGCGGTGACATGATACAACCCATACTGTGCATCACGTTCTATCATCTTTACGATCTGATGGGATATCTCCACAGTGGACGTGGGTGTTAAGATTTCATTATCCACCACCCGCACTTCTGGTCGTTCCCGGGACAATTTTACCATGAGTTCCACAAAATTCAGCCCGCCCTTGCCAATACAGGGCGCCTTACCGTAAATACCTGACACCCGCAGAATATAAAATTTCTTTGCAATGGCTTCGACAAAATGTTCACCTGAAAGTTTGGTGTTGGCATAAACATTCAGAGGCATGGGTTTATCTGTTTCAATATAAGGCGCTCTCTTTTTACCATCAAAGACATAATCCGTGCTGATGTGCATGATTGAAGCATCCAGATCATTACACACCATGGCCAGGTTCCTGGTACCCAGTGCGTTAACTTCAAAGGCTTTAACGGGTTCCTCTTCACATTTCTCCACATGATGAAACGCTGCGGTGTTGATAACCAATTGAGGACTTACTTCTTTCAAGACTCTGGAAACAGAATCTATATCAGATACTTCGATGTGTTCAATGGTTAAATGGATGAGATCATCCTGGGTGTTATCGATGGCTGCACAAATATCGGTTCCCAATTGACCGTCTGCGCCAATAACTGCTATTCTCATTCCGGACCTCCTTTTGGTTTTTTAAGAGCCCACAGAACACACAGAAAAACACAGAATTTTTTTTACAATAATCTCCCTGTATTTTTTCTGTGTAATTCTGTGTGTTCTGTGGGCCCTTCTTTTTTCATTTTTTCTTGGTGTCTCATGCTTCGTAGCGAAGCCACTTCGCAGAGTAGCATCTTTGTGTCTTGGTGGCATCTTTTTTATTTCTTTGAAATCTTTTTAAATACCTGGATGTTATAGTAATTGGGATTATCAAAATCCTGGAACTTCTCCCGATTCTCTACCAGGTCCTGGATAATGGATTCCACATCGTGTTTGGGATGGAAACTCAATACTTTTTTGGCTTTTTCAATACTGACCTTGTAATTCCTGTAATCCTGTATATGTTTGATATTTAGGCGGACATCCTGGTCGAGGAATTTTTTCACACCACTTTTGACCAGGTCACCGATTTCGCCTACGGTGTAATTGCCTGAAGCCACGTTAAAGATGCCGGAGATATCCTCATTGGACTCGATGGCCCGGATATAAGCAGTGGCAGCATCATGGACAGCTAAAATCGGCCGCCAGATGGCAGGATTGTTAACAGTAATAACACCTCCGGTTAATGCAAACTTAAACATGGTGTTTACCACCAGGTCCAATCGCATTCGCGGACTGTAACCAGATACCGTACCCTGCCGCAGCGAGATAACAGAAAATCCTTTCTCCTGCAACTGCATGATGGCATTCTCACCCTGCAATTTGGAGATGCCGTAGGGATAATTGGACACAGCAGGAGAGGTTTCATCGTAAAGTTCATTCACAGTATAACCGTACACAGAACAGGAACCTGCATATATAAAGCGCTTAACACCGGCCTTTTTTGAAATGTATGCCAGGAAAGGGGGGGCAGAAGCATTGGAAATAAAATTCTCCGCCGGTGAATACTCAGCCATAGGATCATTGGACAACCCTGCCAAAAATATGACCTGCTCATACCCTTTGACATCACTCTCAACCAGTTCAAAGATGTCTTTATTAACGATTCCGACTTCTTCTGGTAAATGGTTGCCAAACCAAAACAGATCAATAACATCGACTTCATAGCCTCGTTCCAGCAGTTTGGGAATTAATACAGACCCGATATATCCTGCACCACCTGCTATTAATATTTTCATATTAGCTCCTTTTTTTTAAAAAGAGCCCACAGAACACACAGAATACACGGAAAAAAAATAGAAGCAAAAAACTTCTGTGTTTTTCTGTGTATTCTGTGGGATCAATCTTTAATACCTGAAGTTATCAGACTCTGGTCTTGCCAGCCATTGGGCAAACGTCTGGGCATTTTTGTCTTTATCTGAAAGGACGAGATCCTTTACAGGCCATTGAACCCCGATTTCAGGGTCGTTCCATAAAAAACCAGACTCACCCTGTTTGTTATAGATGCCAGTACATTTGTACTGGATTTCAGCAAAATCGGAAATGGTGTAAAAGCCGCGGGCAAAGCCGGCAGGTGCCCATACCTGCTTCTTATTCTTTGCCGACACTTCAATGCCAAACCATTTTCCCAATGTAGGAGAGCCTTTTCTTATATCTACTGCCACCAGATAGGCACTCCCATAGGTGACGCGCATTAATTTCCCCATGGGCGGGTCCCATTGAAAATGCAAACCCCTTAACACACCTTTCTGGGAACGAGAATGGTTGTCCTGCACAAACTCATGGGGTAATCCCAATGCCTTAAATTGATCGGTTCGAAAAACTTCCATAAAAAAACCTCTATCATCCTCAAATACTTCGGGAACAAGAACGAATAAACCATTTAAATGTTCAGATTCTATCCTGATCTGCATGACAATCTCCTTCTAAATAATTATAAAAGATTAAATTGTATACAAATATAAACTATTGTCAAGTTTATCGATGATTAGTATATTTCTGATTTGGGGATAATGATCCACATAATGATGTAAACCAGGATGCCAGGGAAAGCAACACTCAAAATGGATACCAGTACATAAATGATCCGTACCATACTGGGGTCCACATTAAAATACTCAGCAATACCGCCGCAAACCCCGGCAATCATTTTTTCTTTGTTTGAGCGTTTTAATTGTTTCATTTTTATTTTTATTGACTCCCTTTTTTGGGTTTCTGGTTAATCGGATACAAATTGTCATGTCTCATGCCTCTGCATCTTTCCTGCATATGTCTTTGAACTCACAATACCCGCAGGCATAACTATCATTTTTATAAAACACCCCATTTTTTATGTTCTCTACTACATATTTGATTATGTCGAACATTTTACCACAATCAAGATCAGGCGCTTTGACGGAAATCTTTTGACTCTTGATGTTGACAGCGTTTTTGGAATAGATAATCCTGAAATTTAAATGAGAAACCACTTCACCAAAGGCTTGTTCAAATAAGTACCTATAAATCTGCATTTGCAAATAAGATTCTTTTACCCGGTTTTTGGACCATTTGGCAGTGGTGGTCTTAAAATCGGTAATACTGAAATCGGTTTCCACCAGGTCAATAATGCCTTTTAATTTTACATCCAGTTCTGGTATGTCTACTACCAGCTCCTTTTCCACCATCATGGGGTTGATGTCAGGCGCAATTTCTTTAAAAAAATGCCGGACAAACGCCAGCCCTCTCCTACGGGTTTCACCAGTAGGAGTGGTCCAGTTTATCTTTTGCTCCTTTTGACTCTCCTGGAACTGCTCCTTAAAACGACCTAAAAGGATTTCCTTTTCCGGTTCCCTGCTTTTTATCTTCTCTTTTAAATAGTATTCTACTATGGAATGAAACACTGTCCCAAGAAATATTTTGTCGCTTATGGGTGTTTTAATCTCTTCGATATAGGTATAATAATACTTCCTGGGGCAGGTCTGGTACAATCGTATCTGGCTGTATGAAATATACTCCCTGGGAAGAGTCATTAATGATAAAATGGAACTAAACTTCTATTCCTGCTTTACGAACCCGGAATGTTATTCTTGATTTGTACCTGGAACCGGTTTTCTTATGAATTGTTCCTTTTATTACGGTCTTGTCAATGATAGAGATGACTTTTGGGAATAACGCTTTTGCTTCTTCCAGTTCACCTGCTTTAAGTTTTTTATTTAATAATTTCATCCTGTTTTTCATTTTTGAGCGATTCATTTTATTAACAAGTCTCTTCGTTTCATCGCGCTGGTGCTTCTTTAAAGCGGATTTATGATTTGCCATTCATTGCCTCCAAATATAATAGGTCATCATACTAAAAAAATTAAATTTTGTCAATCCCAAACACCCGTTTTTATCCCTTCGATATCAATGGTTATAAATTTAATACCTTTTTTTTTACAGAATTGGAGAATTTTTCCTTTGATCTGAAAAACCCGGGCGAAATTGTTCTCTGAAGTCTCTATACGAATGCCATCCTCTATAAACCGTATCTTCACAGGGTAAATCCCCTCCCGGACAAAATAGGCTTCGATCTCATCAAAGGTTCGTAATATTTTCTCATCCAATGTAAAATTGTAAGGGAAACGTGTGGCCAGGCAGGTGGAAGAGGTTAAATAATAGTCGTCAATAGTGAGAGTCTCTTTTAAATAAGAAACCACTTCTGCTGAAGTGATTTTAGCCTCTTGCAAAGGAGAAACGATATTGAGTTCTTCAATGGCTTTTAACCCGGGCCGGTATTCGTCCAAATCAGAATACGTCGTACCGTCAAGAACTGTATCCATGCCTAACCGTGATGCCTGGGCTTTTAAGACCTCAAAAATCTTCCTCTTGCAGAAATAACAGCGGTCCCTGGCGTTTGTTTTCACTTCCCGATTTTTTATGATATCGATATTCATCCGTTCCAGGTTAAAATCCAAATGGTTGGCAAAATAACGGACCCGTTTCTCGTCATTTTGGGTGGAAAAGGCGGTTTTCACAAAAAAGGCGGAAACATTCTCTTTACCCACTGTTTCTACAGCGATTTTTAATAGGAAAAAGGAATCTTTCCCACCGGAAAAGGCAACAGCAACTTTTCCTTTTCCCAATGATTTTAATCGCTCTTTAACACGTTCTATTTTTATATTTAGTTTTTCCATGTTGTCAATACCTATCACCAACAGTCGTACTGGTTATTATAATAGTTTATACTATACAAATTGGATTTTCAAGTCCTCAGTCGTACCTTCTGAGTAAATTCTTCCCAGGAAATGGAAGAAAATAAAATTACAAACCACAAAATACAAATTACAAACAAATTCCAAAATACAAATTACAAATCACAAACCTGAGCTCATAAGACCTCTTTGAAATTCCATTTAAATTTTAAAAGGTTCTTAAAAGTCCGTCAGAACTGTTTGTAATTTTGGTCATTGGAATTTGTAACTTGTTTGTAATTTGGGATTTGTAATTTGTGATTTCCAGACAAGTCTGGCTTGGTTCCGATTATGCTGTTTTTGGGATTATCCTTTGATAACCACCAGAGGGATCAACCGGGCCACTTTTTCGGAAACACCTGTACATTCGGTTACCTCTATTACATCATCGATGGCTTTGTAAGCCTCGGGGATTTCTTCTTTTAATCCCTTTTTGGAATGGGAAAAGACCAGTATATTTTTATCTTTTAATAAATTCCTCACATTGATGTTGGAAGCGAATTTGATGGCTTTGTGGCGGCTGAGTTTCCGACCTGCACCATGGGCAGAGGTGCCGAAAGAGATATCCATGGCCGTTTGGGTACCCCTCAGCACATAAGACGCCGTCCCCATACTCCCGGGGATCAACACCGGCTGACCTACCTTCCGGTACTCCTGGGGAATCTCCGGATGACCCGGTGGAAACGCACGGGTCGCTCCTTTTCTGTGCACCAGGAGTCTCTCTTTTTTTCCATGGACGGTATGCTGCTCAAACTTGGCAATATTGTGGGCCTGATCGTAAACCAAATGGATCCCCAGGTTTTTGGCAGAGCTTTTGAAATAATGTTCAAAAATGCGGATAATATCCCTCATCAACAGGTGGCGATTGGCCCAGGCAAAATTGGAAGCGGCATTCAACGCTTGCAAATAATGTTTGCCCTCTTTGGAATTGATTTCCGCAAAAATCAACTGCTGATCTTTTATATTCAGCTTCGCCAGTTTGTCAAGACTCTTCTTCCGTATCCGTTCAATAAAGTCAGTGGCCACTTGATGGCCAAAGCCTCGTGAACCAGTATGAATCGTAATGGCAATATTCCCCTTTTTCAATCCATAGGTATTGGCTGCTTCCTGGTCGTATATTTCATCCACCCATTGGATTTCAATAAAATGATTGCCTCCTCCCAGGGAGCCCACCTGGGTTTTTCCCCGTTCAATGGCCCGTGCACTGATAATTTCCGGGGTATCGAATTCCAGCTTTCCGGATGATTCGATGAACCGTAAATCTTCTTTCTCTCCTCCAAAATGATTCACAATTTCTTCTGCGCCGTTTTTTAAAATCCTGGAAAACTCTTTTTTACTCAGCTTGTAATTACCTTTTTTGGTCAAGCCAGTGGGTATATCTCTCAGTATAGAGCTACCGATCGATTCCCCGTATTTTTCCATTTCATTGGCAGGGATATTAGTGGTGAGTGTTCGGACGCCGCAATTGATATCATATCCCACGCCGCCGGGCAGGACGATTCCGGAGTCTGCTGGAAAAGCAGCTGCTCCACCAATACAGAAACCATAACCGTAATGAATATCTGGCATGGCAAATGACCGGGAGACGATACCTGGTAGAAATGCGACATTGATCACCTGCTGAACCGACGCGTCTTCGACCGCAGTTTTTAAGATGTCTTCAGTAGCAAAAATTTCCGCGTCCACATTCATCATTTTATTTTTCTTTTTTTCAAGCACCCACCGGTAGGGTGACAATTTATTAAAATCTTTTAGTTCCATTGTTCACCTTTCATTTTTTTTAGGTGAGTGAGGTGAGTGGGGTGAGTGAGGTGAGTTGGATTGCTTCTTTTTTATTAAATACTGAATATAGCCATTAATAATTCTTATTACCATGGTCACTCTTCCTTTAAAATAAAAAAATCTATCTTCGCTAATATAGTTTTCATCCAAACAGGTATATAAATGGTCGAGAAGTTCATATACAGAGCCTCTAGCTTGCCTACAAAATTGGATGTTTTCCTGGAAATGATATCTCCCATATCCTTCGGCAATATTCGCTGTAACAGCTCTCGATGCCCTGATCATTTGATCTGTCAGTCTGAATTTTTCTTCATTGGGAAAATCTTTTACTAATTGAGAAATTTCAATGCGCAATTTTCTACCTTCCCTCCATGCCTCTAATGTCTCAAAAGTTGATTTCAACTCTTCGCTCATTTTGATCCTCCTTTTTCATATCATACCTTAATCACCCATCCGACTCACCTCACTCACCGACTCACCTACTCACCTCAGTGCTAGACATCAAAAATTACCTCGGCAGATTTGATGCCATTTTTGTCTTTCACTTTCAAATTATGGTAAGTAACTGATTTTATCTCCATCTCAGGCTCCAGATCACAGGGGATGGTCAATAACTCTGCTTTTACATAGGTTTCGTTTATTTCTTCAACATGAATATCAATGGTGATTTTATTTTCCATTTGCAGCAGGTAGATAATTTCTGACAGAAGGTTGACCAGGACATTTTCGCAGCTGTCGCCTTGGAATTCAAAGGGATGACTCTCTTGGGTGCGGTGTGTCTTATTCTTATGCTGATTATCAAAGTACAATGAATTCAGGCCTTTGACAGCGCTTTGAAAAAGGCCTTTGTATCCCTTTCCCTGTATGCGGATGCCCACATCCGCTGTGGTTGAAAAGGTCTCATGTTTTTCCATTTTAATCCTTCCCTATTTTACATAGATTGTTACACGATTACAACCATTAATTTTAAAAAAAATTGAAAAAGGATTAGGAACCGAAAAGTCGCCAGGCAAAAAATTTATTTCCCTTCTTTCGTTATTATTTCTATTTCTTTTACTGTTTTATCCGGATTATCCGATACCTGCTTTATCACCTGCTGCAAATGCAGCCCGATGTTCTCTATAAACGCTCTCTCATAAACCAGGGAATTATAACGAAATACCACATCGATGGTCTCCCGGGGAATGACTCTAACATTAAAGTTATAATTGGTTTGTTCAAAGCTCTCTATTCCATCGACGTAAAATCCGCAAGACTCCTCTGTACTGATCCCTTTCACCACTTCCTGCAGCGGGTAATTCTCAAATACGATTATATGATCGATTAAATTTCCCTTTGATGCAGAATTTGCCTCTATTTCTGCCAATGGCAAATATTCATACGCTTTCGCTTCCAATGTATCCTTGTGAAGGTTCTCCACTAACCCGGAGAAGGTGCTGCTGCCCATACTGATTCTTACAGGAACGTTATTGATAAACAATCCCACCATATCCTCGATGCCTTTGACTTCAGAAGACCGGCCCGATACCACAGCTCCGAATACAACATCATCTGTGTTATTATACCGCTGCAGCAGGATTCCCCATATGGTTTGGAATAAGGTATTAACCGTTACCCGAAGTTTTTTTGCTATTTCCCTTAACCGGTTCGACAAATGGTTATCCAGTGTGAAACCATAATCTTCTGGCTGATATATACCATTTGTAACACCATGTTTTGGTTTTTCGAATGTGGGTATAACAGCCGTCTGCTCATACCCTTCAAGATATTTTTTCCAATAATCTAAACCCCTGTACTTATCCTGCTGCTGCAGCCATTTTATATAACTTCCATATTGAGGGGGCGGTTCCAATGGCGGGGATTCCCCTTTCTTTAAATATTCATATATTCGAACCCACTCTTTAAATACAATTCCCATGCACCAACCATCCATTAAAATATGATGAGATGTCCATACCAATGTATAAGAATCCTCCCCGGTTTTGAAGAGGAATATCCGCATTAACAAATCTTTCGACAGGTTAAACCCCCTGCTGCGGTCTTCTTTGATAAATGCCTCCAGGTACTGCTGCTGATCGTTTATCGACAAATCTTTAAAAGGCATCTCATAGGAGCGTTGGTTTAACACGATTTGAAGTGGTTCATCCAGGCCTTCGGCAATAAAAACAGTCCTGAAAATATCATACTGTTTAATGAGTATATTAAAACTTCTTTCAAGTATGATGCTGTCGATTTCCCCTTTTATGGAAAATACAATCTGCTCCACAAAGGCATGTGATTCTTTATGTAATAAGGAATGAAAGAACATCACCTCTTGCATTGGCGATAATTTATAAACATTTTGTATCCCACCGATTTCATCTTTTAACCGGTCCAATGTATCGATTGTCAATTGGGAATAATCCATATCCGACGGTGTCAATTCTTTTTCTCTATTGCTTGAGCAGTGTTTAATAATGTCTATTAAATGACGGCGAAAGCAATCGGTAAATTTTTTTATGAAGGGTCTTTTGTATTCATCTTTGCTGTAAATAACATCCAATCTTAATTTCCCTTCAGAAATGATCCCGTTAACAGCCAAAGAATGAGTCCTCTCCATATGCGGGCTTATGGAATCCCCGGTACTCATATTTGAAATCTTAATACTTTTTTCCTTATTTTCCTGGGAAAACTGGCCCAGGTAATTGAAACTGATTTCCGGTTCCATTTCAAAATGTAATCCCCCTCTTTTAGCAGGGGGGGTTAGATACCGTAATATACCGTACCCGATCCCTTTGTTTGGAATTTTTCTCAATGTTTCTTTCACATATTTGATGGCGTATGAAATATCTTTGGATCGGCTCATATCCAGCACGACCGGGAATTGGGAGGTAAACCAACCCACAGTCCGGCTGATATCGATATCTTCGACAATAGTCTCCCTTCCGTGGCCTTCAAGGGTTACAGCGACTTTTTCCTTTCCCTGCCACTCTTTTACTGCCAATCCCAGGGCCGTGAGTAAAATATCATTTATCTCCGTATTATAGGCCTGGTTGACCTCTTTCAACAGGGTCTGTGTGTCAGATTCATCCAGTTGGATGGAGATGACTTCATCGTGGCTGATTACCGGGGTTTTCCCGGTAGATTCACGATCTTTGGATAGTAAAGGGATATCTGCGGTCTCTACTGCTTTCCAGTATTCCAATTCTTTCAAAAGGGTTTCGCTTTCTGAATATTCCTTTTGTTTTTGCGCCCAATACCGGAAAGAATCGGTTTTCCCCGGGAATTGGAGTTTTTTACTTTTTTCCAGGAGGGAGTAACCATGGGCAATATCTTCCAATAATATACGCCAGGAAACACCGTCTACCACGAGGTGATGGATAATCATTAACAAATGATCGCCCCCAGTGGTTTTAAAGAGTCCCAGTTTCACCAGGGGTCCTCTCTTTAAATCAATGCTTCGCTGCATCCTGTTGGCACCCTTTTCTATTTCTACTGCGGGGTTCCGGCTCCCCTTTAAGTCAATTACACTCAATTCCACCAATGCATCCAACGGTTCCTCCATTCCCCTGTTCCATTGAAGGATTTGATTCTTTTCAAAGGTGTATACCATTCGTAAGGCATCATGATGGGCGATAATATGGGCGAATAATTCCTTTACGATGCCCTCATCAAAACCGGTTTCACGGTATATCATGACAGCCTGGTTAAAATGTCCCCACAAGCGCTTCGCACTCGCAGGGCTGATGGGGCTGAAAAACCATTTCTGGATGGGGGTTAAGGGTACGCGGCCTTCAACAATTCCCTGGTTTGGGAGACGGTCCCGGTTTATCCGGCCGAGACATTTGGCCGATTGCCTGACAGTGGGATTTGCCATCAGGTCGGCGACTCCTAATTTAAACCCGTATTTCTGTACCCGTGCCGATACCTGGATGGCTTTTATGGAATCCCCGCCGATTTCAAAGAAAATATCATCGATGCCTATCTTCTCAACATCCAATACCTCCTGCCATATTTTCACCAGCTTTTTTTCCACATCATTGGACGGCGGTGTGTGTTCGCCACCTGTTTCTATTTCAGGCTCTGGTAATGCTTTTCTATTTATTTTACCGTTTGAAGTTAATGGGATTTCTTCCAATTGTACAAAATATGAAGGAATCATATAACCGGGAAGTTTTTTGGAAAGTTTTTTCCTGATCTCAGAGAGATCAATTGACACTGTTCCCAGGGTTACGATATATGCGCATAAATACTTTTCCTCTTTACCTTTGCCTTCTTCTTTTGCCAGTACCACCGCGTCTTTTATTTCATCGATGTTTAATAGTTGACTCTCTATCTCTCCCAATTCTATCCGAAAGCCCCTGATCTTTACCTGGTGGTCAATGCGTCCTAAGAACTCGATGTTTCCATCCGGCAGCCAACGAGCCAGGTCGCCGGTTTTGTATATTTTATGCCTCCGGCGGCCAGGGGGGCTTTTTTGAAAAATCGCCCCCCTGGACCCCCCAAAAAACTTTTGTTTAATTTTTTTATCTAGGTAATCCTGGTTAAATGTATCAGTGGTTAATTGAGGCTGGTTTAGATAGCCCCGTGCCACACCAGGACCGGTAATGTATAATTCGCCCGGGACTCCTATAGGAACCAGTCTATATGATTTATCCAGCATATATATCGCAGTATTTGTTATGGGTTTGCCAATCACTGCTGTATTGGCTGCATCCATACCTGGATTGGCCGCAGCAGTAACAGTGGCTTCGGTGGGTCCGTATTCGTTAATGAGACGAATATGAGGGGCTTTTTCCTTACTGAGGGCAACCAGACCTTCATCTGCTTTTTCACCCGCCAGTACGACAAACCTCAATGTCTCTAGATCACTCGCTTCACAACTGCGCAGCAGGGCGGCATACATCCCGGGCACAAGACTCATGTTTGTCCCGCCTGCAGTTTTGACCGTATTCTTTATATCATCGATATCCGATTCCAGGAAACCAGGTACCAGCACAAGAACGCCACCAGAAAGCAAAGCAGAATAAAAATTACTGTAAAACCCATCGAACACATAAGAAAGCATCTGCAGGGTTATATCGGTTTTGGTATATTTATAAGTGGAAAGTCGCCACCAGGTATAATTTACCATCCCTGCATGGTTAACAGCCACACCCTTAGGCCTCCCGGTCGTGCCGGAGGTGTAGATGATATAGGCCAAGTTATCGGAATGATGAATGATGAATTGGTCCGATGAATGATGAATCCCTTTTTTTCCTTTATAGTCATCAAGGTATATGAGCTCCTTTTTAAAATCTATATTTTTTGATAATGTGCGTGTGGTTACCAATACCTCCACCGCACTGTCAGCCAACATGTATTTTTTCCGTTCTCCAGGAGAATCAGGGTCGATGGGCATGTAAGCACCACCGGATTTTAATATGCCCAGGATTCCAACAATCATTTCAATGGATCGATCCACCATGAGGCCCACGATGGCGTCTCCCCCCATAGGCCGGGTGTCCCGCGCCCTGAGACCTTTTTCTATTACCAAATGGGCCAATTGGTTTGCGCTTTTATTTAGTTCTTTATAGGTCATATGGGTCATATGGTTGAGGGAATATGCGGCAGTGGCAATGTTATCCGGGGTTCGGACCACTTGTTCTTCGAATAATAGATGGATGGTCTTGTCGGCTGGAAAATCCGCGGCTGTATCGTTAAATTCAAATAATAATTTCTCCCTCTCTTGTTCCGGGATAATCCCGATATTCCCTACTATATCCTCGGTATTATAAATAAACAGGTCTAAAATTCGTTCAAAATAGGTGCATAACCTTTTTGCATCTTGTTTTATGATCAGTTCTGCTGAATATTCACAGGTATATAAAAAACCGCCGGCAAATGTATCAATATTAAGGGCAAAAGGGTAATTTGTTTTCTCCCAACTGAGTGAAGCGAGTCTGGCGAGCTTATCCTCTGCGATCCCCTCTTGCGTTTCCCCAGGTTTCATTTGGCCGAACGCATAAAAATTTATAAAATTAAAACAGAAATCGGTTATGGGATTCATGTCCCCGGTTTTTTCACCGATGATCCTTACAATCTCCATTAGCGATAATTTATCATATTGTTTAAGGCCCACCATTTTTTTATCTATCAACCGGATATAATCCGACCATTTTATATTGGATGGAATTTTCACCCTGACAGGAACAGCGTATACAAAACATCCGATTATTTTATCTCCATCTTCACATACCGGCCGGTTATTGGTAACCACGCCGACTGTCATGTCGTTCTCATAAGAAAACATACTCAACATGTAAATATATGCGGCGAAGCACAGATGTTTCAAGGTTGTATTGTATTTCCCTGCAAAGGATTCCAATTTTTCACGAAATTGCAGCCCCAAATCCATTCGTATAATTCCGGATTCGCCGCCTGCTGCCGGTTTTGGAAAATGAAGCCGCTTGTAATCCATTAATTCATTCTGCCAATACGCCGCAGCACCGGGATTTTTCTTTTCATAGAGTTGATCCATAATAAATTCTTTATAACCGACTTTTAAATCTTCCGGTACAACGTCCGGTTCTCTCTTTAATCGAAAATAGGTATTATTTAGTTCGGTTAAAAATAGAGCATTGCTCCAACCATCCATGATTGCATGAAAAAATTCCCACAGCACCACGATCTCATCCTGGCTGCCCTTAAAAAATCCCAGCCTCCACAACGGCGGCTCAGAAGGGTTAAAGGGTCTATTCCTGCTCTCTTCCAAATATTTTCCAAAATATGCTTCCTGTGCCATCTCATCCATGCTTGAGATATCACGATACACAGCATTAATAAAAGAAGGTCTGAACCGATAAACAACATGGGCAAATTCCTCGACTATATAAGCGGTGCGCAAAATCGGATGCTTTTTTATCATCAATGCCAGCGCTTTTCTCATCCGCTCCATATCGAAATCTGTCATTCGCTGATGATATACCGGTTGATCATGATAGATTGCTTCATGGGGGTTCTTTAAATAATGAAATATCATCCCTTTTTCAATATCGCTCATGGGGAAAATATTTTCGATATCCCCGGTTTGTCCCGTTGTCTTCATGACCTTTTTTTCAAATTCTTTGATTTCCCCCAGGATTTCTTTTAAAACCTCATCCCTGCGGCCTGATTTTTCTTTATTTAACTTATCTGCCAGTTCTATGACGGTCTGATGCATATATAAATCCACTATCCTTAAATGTGTCCCGAATTTTTTATTTACCAGGCTTATCAATTTTATGGCCTTTATAGAATCGCCTCCAGCCTGGAAAAAATTATCTTTTATCCCTGCTCTTTCCAGGTTCAATACATCTTTCCATATATCCGCCAACTGCTTCTCTGTTTCACTTCTGGGGATGATATATTCCTCGACAGCAGCTTCCGGTTCAGGCAATCGTTTTCTATCCACTTTCCCATTTTTAGTTAAGGGAATTTTTTTCATGGGCACGAAATAATTGGGGATCATATACTCGGGTAACTCCTGGCTTAGATATTCTCGCAGCTCTGAAAATTCAAATTCCTCCCCCTTCACTACATAAGCGCATAGATACTTGTGCCCGCTACTATCCTCTCTATCGATTACAACCGCTTCTTTTATCTCATTTTTTCGTAGAAGTTTATATTCTATCTCCCCTGGTTCGATTCGATAGCCTCTGATCTGCACCTGGTAATCGATTCGGACCAGATATTCCATTTCACCGGTATGGGTAAAGCGTACCAGGTCACCTGACCGGTAAAGCCTTTGGCCCGGTATATAAGGATCCTCTACAAACTTTTCCACAGCCAGACCCGGTCTGTTCAAGTATCCTCTTGCCACTCCCTCTCCACCGACACATAATTCCCCGGGTACACCGATCGGTGCCAACCGTAAAGAGTTATCCATTACATAACATCGGGTGGAGGGCAGCGGCTTACCAATATTACTTATATTTAACTCGATTTCTTCTATGCCTATTTCTTTATAGGTGACATGGACGCAGGTTTCGGTTATTCCGAACATATTAATCAATTTTGTTCGGGGATACCTCTTCCTCCATTCGTTTAGCATCACAGGCATTAATGCCTCACCCCCAAAAATAACATATCTTAAATACAAATTTAAAGGTAACGGTTCCTCCCCGGGGTCTTGACCTGGGCCGGTTAACGCTTCCTTCATCACGTTATAAAAAACCGAGGGCACCTGGTTCAATATGGTAACCTTTTCCTTTTTTAACAGATTTAAAAATCTACCGGGGTCCATGGCAACCATCTTCGGCACCACAATTAATTTCCCCCCGTATAATAACGCCCCGTACATTTCCCACACGGAAAAATCAAAATTGGAAGAGTGAAACATTGTCCAGGTATCTGTGGAATTAAAATCAAATTGGAACTCATCGTTGAACAGCAATTGTATAACATGTTTATGCTCTACCATTACACCTTTGGGGTTCCCGGTGGTACCGGAGGTGTAGATGATGTAGGCCAGGCTCGATGAGCCTGCCGGGCTCGCATGGAGCATAGAGCATGGAGCATGGAGTGTTTCATTATAGTCATCAAGGTATATGATTTCCTTTTTAAAATCGATATTTTCAGATAATGAACGGGTGGTTAGCAACATCTTTGCAAAGCTGTCATTTAATATGTAACGGATTCGGTCTTCGGGGTAATCGGGGTCAATGGGTAGATAGGCCCCGCCTGCTTTTAATATACCCAGGATTCCAACAATCATCTCAATAGAGCGTTCCACCATTATGCCCACGATGGCGTCTCCCCCTATGGGCTGGGTGTGCCGCCCCTGACGCAACCTGATGCCTCTTTCTATTAAAAGAAAGGCCAATTGGTTGGCTTTTTTATTTAGCTCTTTATAGGTCATATGGGTCATATGGTTGAGGGAATTGGCAGCAAGGGCAATGGTGTCCGGGGTTTTCTCCGACTGATTTTCAAATAATCCATGGATGGTTTTGCTGGCAGGGTATCCTGCGGGTGTTCTATTAAAATCGTATAATAATTGATCCCTTTCTGTTTTGGATAAAACTTCAACTTTTTCCAGGGTTAATCCGGGATTGTTTGCTATTTGTTCCAGTACATTTAGAAAATGAGTGCTTAATTTTTCTATAGAGCGATGTTTAAAAAGTTTTGAACAATAGTTAATCGTTAATAGGATTTGGTCTTTGGTCTCCGCTGCATAGAGGGAGAGATCAAATTGCGCGATATTGTTTTCGAACTCATAGGGGGATATTTTTAAATGTTCCGCCAGTGTTATTTCCTCATCTATGTTTTGAAAGGTAAACGATACATCGAAAAGGGGATTTCGGCTCACATCTCTCTCCACATCCAACCGTACTACCAATTCTTCAAATTGGAAATCCTGGTTCTCATATGCTTGTAATGCATTTTCTTTCACTTCCGACAGGAATTCTCTAAAGGTTTTTTCACCCCTGGGCAGATTCCTCATGGCCAACATATTGACAAACATCCCCACGATCCGCTGTAAATCAGGGTGCGGTCTCCCGGCTGTGGGACTTCCCACAACGATATCCTGTTGAGACGTGTATTTATACAACAATACATTGTAAGCGGCCAACAGTAACATATAGAGCGTTGCACCATATGTTTTTGCCATCTTCTTTAATTTTTCGCTAGCATTTTCACTGACCTCAACATTTAAATAACTACCTTCAAAGCTCTGTTTAGCAGGCCTTGGATAATCGGTTGAAATATTTAATATGGGTATCTCACCTGTGAACCTCTCCAGCCAATATCTTTCCTGCTTCGTGAATTTTTCCGTCTCCAGGGTACCACGCTGCCATAATGCATAATCTTTGTATTGGATCCTCAAATCCCGATGGGTTATGCCCCTCTTCATGTATAGCGTTGAAAATTCTTCGATTATAATGGATTCTGATACGGCATCGGATATGATATGGTGGATATCTATCATAAAAATATGTTTCCTGGCCGAACACTCAACCAGTCCCACCCGTAATAAAGGGGGAAGGGAGATGTCAAAAGGCCTGATAAATTCTTTTATTATTCTCTTTACCCTCTCCTCTTCCGAACCCGAATCCTGAAGCGCCACTGGTTCCACCTGATAAAATTCTATTCCAAAGGTCACTTTTTTTTGGATCCTTTGTATGGGTTCGCCTTGCGGCATTAAAAAACCGGTTCTCAAGGATTCATGCTGATTGATCAGGATTTTAAATATATTTTCCAGCTTTTTCACGTCCGGGATTCCCTCTATCACCATTACGGTGGAGATATTGTAATTGGTACTTTTTTCTTCAAATTGATTGATCACAAACAACCTCTGCTGGGCTGAAGATAACAGGTAATACTCCCTCTTCTCCACGGGTTTTATGGACGAATAAGCACTTTCTTCTTCATTTTTTAGATAAGCGGAAAGTTTTTTTATGGTGGGCCGATTAAATATTTCGGACAGGGATACTTCTATATTTAATTTTCTTCGAATGTTGGTAGTAATTGCCACTGCTTTCATCGAGTGACCGCCCAACTGGAAAAAATCATCATTTATTCCCGGTCTGGAGACTTTCAACTCATCTTCCCATATTTCAGCCAATATCTTTTCTATCTCATTTGTGGGTGCTTCATGTTCTACGCCGGTATCTATGGTTCCACCGGGTTGGGGTAATGATTTTCTATCGATTTTCCCTATGGGAGTCAAAGGGATTTTCTCCAAAATAATAAAATAAGATGGGATCATATATTCGGGCAATTCCTTTGATAAATACGCCCTTAATGTTGGTACGGTTAAGGCTTTCTCGGACACATAATAAGCGCACAAATAGATGTTCCCCTTTTCATCCACAGGGGCGGTTACCACTGCTTCATTGATCGTATCATACGCTACCAACCGGTTCTCTATCTCTCCCAATTCTATCCTGAAACCTCTTATCTTCACCTGGCGATCGATTCTACCTAAAAATTCAATGTTACCATCCGGCAGCCATCGGGCCAGGTCACCTGTGCGGTAAAAAAATGATGAATGGGACCGATGCGTGATCAATTGGTCCGAGTAAGGGTGAATATCGACAAATGACTCCTGGGTCAATTCGGGGTTGTTTAAATATCCTCTTGCCAGACAGGCGCCATTGATGCATAACTCTCCGGGAACGCCTACAGGCTGTAAACCATCATTTTTATCCAATATATATATACGGACATTGTCCATGGGTTTACCAATGGGAATCACAGGCATACCCGTTCCCCCGGAACAATCAAAACAGGTGACATCAACGACAGCTTCTGTGGGACCATACGCATTGATGAGCCGGGTCTTACACGGGCTGCCAAAAATTTCATTAAACGCTTCCACCAATTCGGGATGAACAACCTCGGCCCCCACAAACACCCACCGTAAATAACGAAGGTTTTCCAGGTTGTCGATATCGTTTAAAAATAGAGCCAGTCCAGAAGGAGCAAAGTCGACGATGGTTACCTTATGACGAAAGATGGCTCTAATTATCGTTCTCGGTTCTTTTTCACCTCCTTTGGGTAAAATACAACATTTTGCCCCGGGAAGTATCCACCGGAACAACTCACACACAGACACATCAAATGTAAACGCTGTTTTTTGCAAAACAACATCGTTTTCATTCAGCCGGTAGTGCTTTTTTATCCAATACATCCGGTTAACCACCGGGCCATGAGGTATAGCCACCCCTTTGGGTCTCCCGGTGGTGCCGGAGGTATAGATGATGTAGGCCAGGTTATTGGAATGATGAATGATGAATGATGAATGATGAATACTTTTTTTTTCTCTATAGTCATCAAGGTATAAAATTTCCTTTTTTAAATCTATATTTTCAGATAATGAACGGGTGGTTAGCAATACTTTTGCACTGCTGTCATTTAACATGTAACGGATTCGTTCTTCAGGGTATTCGGGGTCAATAGGCAAATAGGCGCTGCCTGACTTTAATATGCCCAATATACCGATTACCATTTCCAGCGACCGTTCCACCATGATGCCCACAATGGCACCGGGTTCGGCTCCTTTTTCTATTAACAAACAGGCCAATTGGTTGGATTTTTCATTTAGTTCTTTATAGGTCATATAGGACGTATAGGACATATGGATCATATGGGTGGTGGAATGTGCGACAATGGCAATGCGATCCGGAGTTCGGGCTGTTTGTTCCTTAAACAACCCATGGATGGTTTTACCTTGCGGGTATTCTGCCTCTGTATCGTTGAATTCATAAAGCAATCGCTTCCTTTCAGTAGAGGAGATGATCTCTATTCGGTTCAACCGGGTCTCGGGATTTGCCGTTACCTGTTGCATGATCCGTTTCAAGTGTCTCTCTATATTTTCTATTGTTATGGTTTCATAAACCTCAGGATTAAAATATATTTTCACAGTCAATTCTTCCCCGGGGATTACTACCACATCCAGGTCATAGTTTGTCTGTTCAAAACAGGTGACATCATTTATGGAAAAACCCAGGCGGTTTTCCCCTTTCTCACCCACCTGCTGCAATTCCTTATCCACGGGATAATTCTCAAAAACCATGATATGATTTAACAGGTCGCGCTTTAACAAACTGTTGGACTGGATTTCAGCCAGGGGGATATACTCAAAGCTTCTGGAACGAACCATGTCGGTCTGCACACGTTTTAACAAGTCCTCGAATCTTTTCTCCCCTTCCCCCTCTATCCGTACCGGTACGGTGTTGATGAATAATCCCACCATGCCTTCAATACCCGGGATATCCGAGGGTCTTCCGGAAACAACAGCACCAAATACCACGTCATGCGTATTGTTATATTTTTGTAGTAATATACCCCATACTGCCCGGAATAGGACATTTGTCGTAACCCCATATTTACCTGATAAACGATCGAACTCCTGACATAGGTTTTTAGGGATAGAAAAAGAATGTTCCAATTCTTTGGTTTTTTCTTTTTTCTTTTTCTTAAATTGAGGAATAACAGCCGGAGTCTCATAATTTTCAAGATAGGTCTTCCAAAAATGAATCCCTTTTCCTTTATTTTGCCTCTCCAACCATTTTATATATGTACTATAAGGGACGGGAGTGGGAAGATTGACGGTTTCATTGTTTTTCAAGCAACTATAGATATGCAGGATTTCCTTTATCAGTATGGCAGAGCACCAACCATCCATGATAATATGATGAAAGCTCCATATGAGTACGAAATCGGTTTCCGATGTTTTTAATATCGAACATCTGAGAGGAATATCCTTTGATAGATCAAACCCGGTTTCTCTATCTTTGTTGTCAAAGGATTTTATATAGCGGGACCGTTCACTCTCCTGCATATGCGATATATCTTCAAACCCGACGCTTGCCTCTCTTCTTTTTAAGACGATTTGCCTGGGTTTCCGGGATTTTTTATAAATAAAGATGGTTCTTAAAATATCGTGCCTTTGAATTAATTGATGAAATGCCAGGTTAAACAATTTCAAATCGAGCTGGCCCTTTAATCGGCAGCGGGTTTGTTCAAAATAATGAAAGGATTGTTTATCCATTAAATAGTGAAACAGCATTCCTTCCTGCATCGGTGTCAGGGAATACATATCTTTCACATCGTTTTCATTAAACACTCTAACCTCCTTTAACCATTTTCCCTGGTGCTTAATCGCCAAATGTATCTTTAAGTTCATCGAAAATCGAATGAACCTCATCTTCATCAAAATCGGACGAACTTAGATCGCTCAACGTCAATTGTGGTTTTTCCAGCTCAACACAATGGTCGATTATTTGCTTTAAGCGCGTTTCATAATGGTCCACCAATACAGAAATGTTCTTCTTATCATAGGCCTCATTATTAAAATCGATTGACATTCTCAGGACGCCTTCGGAAATGAGCCCAATGACCTCCAGGACATGTTCCCTTTGAAAGTTTAAACCGATTGAATTCCCGGGAGAAATATCCGCCGGTTGAAACAGATCGGATTGAATATCCTGGTCAAATTGTCCCAGGTAATTGAATCCGATTTCCGGTTTCAGATTAAAAACCATACTGTTATTTTTCCCCGGTTCTGTCAGGTACTTTATTATTCCACACCCGATACCTTTATTGGGGATACGCCTCAACATATCTTTGGTTCTTTTAATGGCAGATGAGATATCTTCGATGGTTTCCATATCGAGAATGACAGGATATACTGAAGTAAACCAACCAATAGTCCGGGTGATATCGACATCTTCGATGATATTTTCCCTTCCATGGCCTTCCAGGCTGATGAGATTTTTGCCGATGCCTCTCCATGCTTTTAAGGCCAGACCTAACGCTGACAATAAGATATCGTTTATTTCAGTATTATAAGCCCTGTTTACTTCTTTTAACAGTTTTTCCGTATAGGCCTTAGAAAGTTCGAAAGACATTGTCCGCAGGTTTTTTTGTACATTCTCTTTGCAGATCTCCTCTTTTTGCAGCGGCAATATATGTGTTTGCTCGATCTCTTTCCAGTAATCCGTTTCCTCTAACCATTCTTCCTTATTTGAATATTCATATAATTGTTCTGCCCACTCTTTATAGGATGTGCTTTTCAAAGGGATATTTATCTTTTCTCCTTTCTGGATTTGTTTATAGATGGCTTCAAAGTCCTCGATTAGGATCCGATAGCTCACCGTGTCAATTGCCAGGTGATGAATCGCTATTAACAGGTAATCGCCTTTTACTGTTTTAAATAAACCCACTTTAACCAACGGCCCGCTGTTTAAATCAATACTGCCCTGGATTCGATTACATTCTTCCTCTATAATCGTTTTATACCCGTTTTCCTCCTTTATCTTCTGAACTTCTATATCTATTAAACCACCGGTTATCCCACGGTTTATTTGTTTTACTTTGCCTTTTTCGATTTCAAAGGTCATTCGCAGTGCGTCATGGTGTTCTACCAATTTATGAAACACCGTTTCTACTATTTCACCATTAAATCCATTGGGATTGAATAATATCACCGATTGATTAAAATGGTGCATATCCGTACGGTTTTTTTCAAAGAACCATTTTTGTACAGGCGTTAATTTTACTTCCCCTTCAATGGTGTCCTGTGGGACCACTTGCTTAACAGGCGTTACATATGGGCTCACGTCCCTGATGGTATGAAACTGGAATAGATCGCTCAGTTCCAGGTTTAGTTTAAATTTTTTCAGCCTGGCTGTTATTTGTATGGCTTTAATGGAATCGCCTCCCAGGGCGAAATAGTCATGCTCGATTCCCAGTTGCTCGACTCCCAGCACATCCCCCCAGACCTTTACCAGGGTCTCTTCGATTTCATTCCTGGGGGCACTGTATTGGAACCCGGAATTTATAACCTCGGAAGGTTTGGGCAGTGCCTTCCTGTCTATCTTGCCGTTGGGAGTTAAAGGAAACGTATCTATGGGCACAAAATATAATGGAATCATATACTCTGGTAATTCCATGGATAAATGCTCTCTCAGTTCCAGCATTGCTGCTTCCGCTGATATATTGTCCGCCGCAGCCTGTTTCAACATACAATAGGCAGCCAGGTATTTATCTCCCTCTTCATCTTCCCTTGCCGTTACGATGACTTCCTTTACGTTATGGTTTTTTTGCAAATGATTTTCTATTTCGCCCAATTCGATCCTGTATCCCTTTATTTTTACCTGCTGATCGATCCTTCCCAAAAATTCGACATTTCCACCTGGTAATCGTCTTGCCAAATCACCGGTTTTATACATCCCCTTGCCTTTGCCCGGTTCAAAGGGGTCTGGGACGAATCGATCGATTGTTAATCCCGGTTTATTCAGGTATCCTCTTGCCAATCCGTCACCGGCGACATATATCTCCCCACTGATGCCAGGGGGCAGCAGTTTTAAATATCTATCCAATATGTAAATTCGAACATTATCCGCGGGAACGCCGATAGGAACAGATACCCGATTATCCGTTCCAGGGTCGAATTTATGGATCATACAGCCCACAACAGCTTCTGTCGGACCGTATTCATTGTATATTTCGATATTCCCATTGAAATTTTCGAAAATGTCTTTTGCCAATTGCAGGTCCAATTCTTCTCCACCCACGATAAAACGTTTTATATTTGATTGACTTCCTGTTCCTACCTTTTTTTCCCGTATCACTTTTAAATGAGTGGGGGTTAATTTAACGACACCGACATTATTTTCTTCAATTACCCGGATGACCAGGATTTCATGGGGGTCCCCCCCGGTGATAACAATGGCATTACCGGTGATCAATGGAACAAATACCGACGTTATTGTCAAATCGAACGATATGGTGGTATGGAGTGGGAAATCCACCCGTTCACCCTTCACATATTTCTTTGCTGCCCAACAGGCATAATTGACCAACCCTCGATGTTCGATCATGACACCTTTTGGATTGCCAGTGGAACCAGAGGTGTAGATGATATAGGCCAAGTTATCGGAATGATGAATGATGAATTGGTCCGATGAATGATGAATCCCTTTTTTTCCTTTATAGTCATCAAGGTATATGATTTCCTTTTTAAAATCTAAATCTTTTATAAATAAACGTGTGGTTAGTAATACCTCTGCGTTACTATCTGCCAATATGTACTGATTTCGCTCTTTGGGGTAATCGGGATCAATAGGCAAAAAGGCACCGCCTGCCTTTAAAATGCCCAATATCCCTATTATCATTTCAATGGACCGTTCCGCCATAATACCGACAATGCTGCCCGATTGGATGCCCTTTTCAATTAACAAATGGGCCAATTGGTTGGCTTTTTCGTTTAGTTCTTTATAGGTCATATGGGTCATATAGGACATATGGATCATTGGGGTCGGATGGGTCGGGTGGGTGCTGGAATGTGCGGCAAGGGCAATATGATACGGAGTTCGGGCCATTTGTTCCTCGAATAATGCATGGATTGTTTTCTCTTCCGGGTACGGGGCACGGGTCTCATTAAAATCAAGAATCCGCTTCTTCTCTTCCTCTGAAAGCAGGTTGATGTGGTTTACCTTTTTATCCACATCGAAAAGAGCTTCTTCCAGGATAGTGATAAAGTGACTGATGATTCTCCGGATGGTCTCCTTTTTATACAATGATGGGTCATATTCCACGACCCCTTCTATATCTTCTTCTTTCCGCAGAAAAGAGATAACCATGTCAAAGGGAATATGCTCAATATATTTTTTATCGTGGATATTTTCCAATAACACGGGAATGTCAAATAAAAAGTCCCCGGTGTTTGCCAGGCTCATCTCAGAGACCAGGTGTTCCACGGGATAGTTTTGATTATCAATGGCCTCATGGATGGTTTTTCTTACCTCCAACAGCAACCCTTTAAATGTCATATTTTCATGAATGTGCGTTCTTAACGGCAGTATGGTATTGACAAGTTCTCCTTCTGTTTCCTGCTTATCAATAGCGGTTCCTACGATGATATCGCTGCTGCCTGTATATTTAGAGATTAAAGCAATCACCCCGGCCACCAATACCATATGGAGCTTGGGATCCGAGCCGTTGGTCAGTCGGGATAATTTAGAAAATATCCTGCGGTTGAAGGTGAATCTTACCCTATCACTAAGGCTGTCGCTTACGCCTGTTTTTCGATAATCATAGTGAAAATAACTTCTCTCCAATAGCCCGGAAAGTTTATTCATCCAGTAATCTCTCTCTTTTATAAAATAACCGGCGGCAATCTTTACATCTACTTCTCTCGAAAACATTTTCTCTTTCATTCGATTCTCCTCAATTAAAAATCAAAGGCATCATCATCTGTCCGTGTATTCTTTGCAAAGGAAGTGTTCGTTATATTTTTGGTTTCATCAATATATCTTCTACGATTCATAAAATCCATCAGTGCAGGGACTGCGTTTTTATGTAACTTTCTCCACCGTTCATCCGCTTTTACATGTGCGTCATAGGAATAGGGATTGGGAATGCCCAGTTTCCTGCATAGGGCTTGAAAGCGGTGCATTCTTTTATAGGTTTCTTCCCGGGAGGGTGGGTAATCCAGGGTATAGGATTCGAAAACCAGCATATCTTTTGCTTTTTTGGGGTAGAGAGAGGTCCGGTACGCTGCCCATTTCCCTGCATTGGTCTGTCGGGAATAATGAAAAAGCATGGGATTGCATTCTGCTTGAAAAATATCGCTTTTCGATTCCTCGATCAAATCCAGAGTTTGCTGGAAATCCTCTTCTGTCTCCCCGGGGTGGCCGATGACCCAGTAGGTGGTGGTTTTTATTCCGGCGTAAGCGAGCGCTGCTAAACTTGCTTTGATTTGTTGGACGGTTATCCGTTTATCCATTTCATCCAATATACGCTGCGACCCGCTTTCGGTCCCCAATCGAACCCTGTATAATCCGCCGCGCCGCCAGAGCAGCGTGTTTTTTATATCTGTTGAGGACTCATCAACCCTGAAATAAGCGTCATAATACAACGAGATACCTGCATTTATAAACTCCTTTGCCAAGTCTGTTACAACAGGATTCAACAAAGAGTCGGTCATAAAAAACAACTGTTGCCCGTTTTTTTCATAAAGCCGTCTCATCTCATCCACGGTCTGCCCGGGTTTTTTCACCCGGTATTTCCCTGCAACTTTTGAGCCAATACAAAAGCTGCATTGATAAATGCAGCTCGCCGATGCAGTGGCTGCCAGGTACGGGTATTTCTGGGTGTCCAGGTCTGAAAAATCAGGTATATCCTGAGAATCGAACTCCAAAATTTCTCCATTTATGTCTTCTTTCGTATACACCCGTTGGGAGTCGGGGAGCTCGCCTCTTAAATATTTAAGAAAGAGCAGTTCCCCCTGACCTAAAATTATTTTATCCAGATACCCTTTGGTATAATCCAATAATGCCTGGAAGTTGGGAGAATCAGGTGCATGGCTCTCGTTAAAAGTTCCTCCTCCCATTAATGTCTTAATATGAGGATACCTCTCCTTGGTTAACCTGAGCACGAAAGTGGAGGCAGGGAGTGTGCATTTATAAGCTGTTACACCCACTACATCGGGTTTTTCCTCTTCCAACAAACAAAGAAAATAGTCTTCCAGCACGGTATAAAAATCGCTCATTATTTTATTCAGTTGACGGATATACACCTCCTCCACCGTCACATAATAGGATTTGTAAATCAAAATTTTTACCAACTCGATATATTCGGTTTCATCTTGATAATTGAGATTAGCCATCATATGATTTTGAAGGACATCGTGCCCGATATTATTAAAATTACCCCTCTTTTCTTCGGGGATACACCCTCTCAGCAAATTAAAATAGCTGCTGTAAAACTCCAGGGTTTCCTTTTTTACAATCAAATCCACAGTTTTTACACGATAACCGTGCGTCTGCAAAAAACCTTTAAGGCTTGTAATGCCCATGGGAGGGATCATCGGGTCCCAGTAGGGTAATATGGCCAGGAGTATTTTCCTGGAATTACTTGATTTAGTCAACTGACATACCTCCTAAAAGTTAAAGTCGATCTCTTTCTCTTTTTCACGCATACCGGGCAATTTTGGGATTTCAAGGCGGTGTGAGATCTTGATGTCTTTTAACTGAACGTTCGTATCTGCTGCTGTCTGCTCCAGGATTTCAAGATAATGCTCTGCCATTTGCCGGGCCGTATCTCTCTGAAATAAAGAGGTGGCGTAGGTCAGAGTCATACCTATGGTATCCCCGGTTTCCGAAGCAGCGAAACGCAAATCGGTCTTGGATTTTTTATGTTCAACGTTATAGGGTTCCACCTTTAAACCCGGGATTTCCATATCGTGCCCTTTTACATCCAGTACTGCAAACACCACATCAAACAGGGGATTCCGGCTTTTATCCCTTTTCAATTGCAGGTGTTCCGCCAAATGATCGAACGGGTAATCTTGATTCTCCAGTGCATCTAAGGCATTGGTATTAACCTCTTTTAAAAATTCGTTAAAACGTTTTTCCGGTTTCGGAAAGTTTCTCATGGATAATACATTCACAAACATGCCAATGATATTGTCCAAATCAGCATGTCTACGTCCTGCCGTGGGTGTGCCGACAATAATATCGGTTTGCCCTGTATATTTCGATAACAAAATGAAACATATGGTGGATAACACCACGTAGAGTGTGGCATTATTTTTTTCAGCAATTGTTTTTACCTCTTTTGTTAATGCTTCATCTATCTCGAATTCCAGGATCTCCCCCTCAAAACGTTGTACAGGCGGTCTTGGAAAATCCGTGGGCATCGCCAATACCGGTATATCCCCTGAAAACCTATCCAGCCAATATTTTTTCTGCTCCATTATCCCTTCATACCTGAACCGGTCATTCTGCCATGCAGCAAAATCTTTGTATTGGATTCGTAAAGGAGGCAGTCTTTTCCCTATATAAAGCGCTTTAAAATCTCCTATCAATATGTCCAGGGACACTGCATCCGTTAAAATGTGATGCATATCGACCACCAGGATTGTGGCATTCTCAGTTGTTCGTTTTACCACTCCTACCCGAAGAAGCGGCGGTCGCGACAAATCAAAGGGCCTTATAAAATGATGCGTGATGAATCGGTCCAATGAATGATGAATGCCCCCCTCTGCAGCGAAATCATATTCACCGATTTTGAATTCCACATGGTCATGTACCTTCTGGACCGGCTCATCTTTGCCATCTTCAATTATCTCAATGGAGGTGCGAAAACTTTCATGCCTCCGGATCAACTGCCTGAAAATGTTCTCCAGCTTCTCCTTCTCAAGTTCCCCGTGAAGGACCAGTGCCAGGGGTAAGTTATAACGGGTTCCCCCTTTTTCCAACTGCTGTTCGATATACATTCTCTTCTGCGCAGAAGAGAGCGCATAGTATTCCTTTTTCTCCACCGGTTCCATCGAGGTATATTTATCTTTTCTTGCTTCCCTTATATATTGGGCCAGGGACCTGATGTCAGGCCTTTTAAAGACCACTGAGAGAGGTGTTCTTACATTTAATTCCTTATGAATCTTAGAAACCAGTACAGTGGCTTTTAAGGAATGGCCGCCCAATTGAAAGAAATCAGAGTCTATGCTGATAATTTCTTTTCCGATTCCAAGTACTTCCGACCATATCCGGGTGAGTTTTTCTTCCAGCGGGTTTCGCGGTGCAGCATGCCCCTCTCCTGTTTTTATTTCAGGTTCTGGCAGCGCCTTCCTGTTAATTTTACCATTGGGGGTCAACGGTATCGCTTCCATTTGTACAAAATAAGAAGGAACCATATAATCGGGCAAGGTTTGAGAAAGGTATTCCCTTAGTTCATCCGCTTTTACACTCCACGCGCCATGCTCCGTGCTCCGTGCTATGATATAGGCGCAAAGATACTTTACACCACTGGCTTCCACCTTTGCCAGTACCACTGCTTCTTTTATCTCTTTATGATTCAATAAATGACTTTCTATTTCCCCCAATTCGACCCTGAAACCCCTTATCTTAACCTGAAGATCGATCCGTCCCAGGAATTCAATATTACCATCTGACAGCCAACGTGCCAGATCGCCAGTGCGATAAAGAGGGGTAGAGGGGTAGAGAGGTAGAGAGGTAAGAGGATGTTTATCTATTCCCTTTTCCTTCTCCTCTTTATTCTGGTAATCCTGGAAATCTTTGCCAAAATTCTCTGCAGTTAGTTGGGGATTGTTTAGATATCCCCTGCCTACCTGGATACCGCCTATATATAATTCACCAGGGACGCCCAACGGCAGCAGGTTCATCCCTTTATCCAGTATATAAATACCCGTATTCAAAATTGGTCTGCCTATGGATGGAAGTTCCGGGATATCGCCTTCAGGGTCCAACGTCAACGCAGTGACAACATGGGTCTCCGATGGACCATAATGATTGTGAAAACAAACCCTGTTCTCTTTCAAATATCTCCTGAAATGATCATTGATAATAGCCTGTTCACCAGCCGTAACAATATGTTTTAAAGACCCGGGAATAAGCCCGATGAATTCCTCCTCATTTAATACGAACTTTAAAAACGAAGCAGGAAGAAACAATGTCCTGAGTTTATTTCTCCCCACTACCCTGAATAATTCGGGTATATCCTGTACCGTCTCTTTACTGACTACAGTCAGTTGCCCTCCAGCCAGGAGAGTTGAGAAAATCTCCTGGAACGAAACATCAAAACTCATGGTGGTAAACTGTAACACCCGGGTAAAATCGATATCGGTATATTTGTATTGGTGCTTGATCAGGTTGGCAAGATTTCGATGCTCAAGCAAGACCCCCTTGGGTCTCCCTGTAGACCCGGACGTATAGATTACATATACCATGTCACCCGGTTGATTGATGTTCTCAAGGTCCCCCGGATGATACCGGGCCAATTCCATCTCCTCCAACAGGATAATTTCCCGCCTTCTCTTTAGAGTTAATTTATCTTGCTTTTTTATAAATGCAATCCCGTCTATCTTCTGCAATACCTCCTCTTCAGGCAGCTTCTTATGATTTTCCAGCATTTTTTCAACCAGGTTGCCAAGAATGAACTCACCTTCTCCCAATACTGCCAGGTCCACATTAAAATCCTGCAGCATCAACATATAATCGCTGGTGGCATAGGGACCACCAGCGACAATCGGTACATCCACTCCCCACTGCCTCATGCATAACAGGACTTTATGGAAAAAATCTTTGTAATAAGACAGGGTTCGAATTCCAATCAAATCGGGTTTGAAATCGGCGATTATCGCTTTCAGCTTTTCATAACTGTCAAAATCGATTCCGGATTTAAACACTTTCCCATGAATACGCTCCTTAAACCGTTCATTGAGGTAGGTCATCAAATAAAGCAGTCCCAGTGGCTCTTCAATCTGATGATGCATAAAAATTTCATCCACATCGGAAAAAAATTGAGAGAGGTCCAAAAGCAAAATTCTCATGGCGTCATCCGATGTCTCTTTTATGGGGAAATATTTCCTCATTTTTTCACAAAAATCCGGGGCCTCCCAATAGTCATCCCGCTTAAGCTCAACATCTCCCAATTCCTCCATGGAAATCCCCGTATACCGGAGAATATCGGGAAAACTTTTTATCTTCGACGGCAAATAACTGTCGTACTTCTGTATCAATTCATCTTCCGTTAAAATTTTGACCTGATAGTGCAGCACCTGTTTCAGACGTTCTTTCAATAGAAAATACTCACCCATATATTTGGCCTGGAACTGTCTTGTAAAACTCCTGGGAAAGGGGAGCGTGTCAGACAACTGGTGAAACGCCCGGTTGGCTGAACGCTCGATCGATTCTTTTGAAATCCCGCTCTCAATCGCAAGCGTATACATATCTGTATTTGGAAAGATTTTCAATAGATGCAAATTAGGGAAATGGACCCACTTCAACTCTTTTAGAAAATCCAACGTTTGCATGGCTTCTTCTTCGGTTTCCGTAGGAAACCCGTGCATCATCTCCATTTCCAATATCACATGGGGATAGGTCTCGGCTATATACCGGACATTTTCCTTAAATTTTTCCAGGTCCAGGTTTTTCCGAATTAATTTCTGTATCCTGGGACAGGCCGATTCAAGGGCAACAGCGATATTCACCATACCGGCTTCCACTAAAAGATCGATAAACTCCCTCTCCAGGATATCTCCACGGAAACCGTTAGGGAAAAATAATTGAATATCCAAATCGCTTTTGATGATCTGTTCCAACAATTGGCGGCTGTTCTTTTTGTCCAGGTTAAAAATATCATCGACGAAAACAAATCGCCGGACACCCGCATCAAAACAATATGAAATTTCCTTGAAGATATTACCAGCACTGCGCACCACATGTTTTTTGGGCCATATCTTATGACAATAGAGGCAGTTATAAGGACATCCCCTGGTGGCCTGGAGGGTAACGCTGTGTTTAACAGGTGCTTCACCAATATATTGATGATATTTCCTGTAGTCGATCAATGTCCTGTCCGGGATGGGCAGGCTGTCAAAATCCTTTATCTGGGTTTGAACCGGGGTAATCACCAGTTTCTTTTGATCGGCTTTCATATCTTTTAAAGAAGTAATGGAAAATTGATCCAAAAGGGAGGTTTTGGTCAGTAAAACAGACACCCCGCTGTCGGCCAGCATGGAATCAATTCTCCCCGGGGGGTATTCAGGATCAAGGGGTAAATATGCACCCCCTGCTTTCATTATGGCTAACATTGAAAGGATCATCTCGGGGGACCGTTCCACCATCAATCCCACAACTGTATTGGGACCGACCCCTTTTTCTCTCAGCAGCCTTGCCAGCCGGTTGGACCGTTCGTTTAATTCATTGTAGGTAATAGCTATTGTGCCTGTTTCGGACGCAATAAATCTGCCATTGGTCCCTGCATAAACAAGAGCTATATTATCCGGTGTCTGTTTCACCTGGTTTTCAAACAAGCGATGGATTGTTTGTGCTTCTCCTGGCCCAGGTGTTTCTTTCACGCCTTCGGAAATACCCAGGACCTTGTTTTTTTCTTCTTCTGACATAATTTCTAATTCTGCTATTGGCCGGTCCGTACTTCCAGGTATAGATAAAACGGCGATTATTTTTTTCAAGTAGCTTATAAAGCGCTCGATCGTGTGCGGTGTAAAGAGTTTCGTGCTGTATTCAAAAGCGAAGAAAATAGTTTCTCCCAGGTCTACGCCATTAAAGGCAATATCAAACCGTGACGGAGCTTTTTGATGCTCATATCTCACATTATCCGGGGCTCCTGGAATTTCACCGGTGTATCCCCACTGGTTTAATAAGTTGAACATCACATCAAAGATGGGATTACGACTGGTATCGCGGCGGACCGATACCTTATCCACCAGGTCCTCGAACTGGTACTCCTGGTTCTCATATGCCCTTAACGTTCGTTGTCTCACCTCTTCCAGGAATTGTTTAATTGTCTTACCCGGGGATGGAAAGTTCCTCACGGCAAGGGTATTAACCATCATGCCGACGATAAATTGGAGGTCGGCATGCCTACGCGCTGCCACAGGCATTCCGATTATAATATCCTCCTGGCCGCTTAATTTTGAAAACAATATATTAAAAACCGCAAGCAGCACCATGTACAGTGTTACATTGTTCTCTTCAGCAATATTTTTTAAAATTCTCGTTTCTTCGGCATTTAAATTAAATTGAGTCAAATTCCCTTCAAAACTCTGCATGGCAGGTCTGGCATAATCAGTGGGGAGATGAAGTGTCGGGAGCTCATCGGAGAACTCCTTAATCCAATATAATTCCTGCTGCTTTATCAAATCTTTTTGCCCTTCACTATTTTGCCACTGGGAATAATCTTTATACTGCAGCCTCAGGCACGACAACTTCTCTCCTGCAAGCAATGCATTAAATTCCTTTGTCAGTATATCCTGGGATGTGCCGTCGGTTATAATATGATGCATGTCTATCGTAAGGATAAAGTGCTTTTCTTCAACTTTTATCAATCCCACCCGTAATAACGGTGCTTTTGATAAATCAAAAGCACGGACAAAATGATGATCGATGAATGATGAATGATGAATGTTCTCTCTCTCCCCAACTTTAAATTCGACCTCTTCGAGGTTCTTTGCCTCTTTTAGGCTACAGATGCCGCCCGCCTTCGCGGCTAAATCATAATAGTCGATTTCAAATGCCACATTGTCGTGTATTCGTTGTACTGGCTCGCCCTCTATCATGTGAAGGGAGGTTCTTAAATTTTCATGCCGCACAATCAATTGACGAAACACCTGTTCCAGTCTTTTCAGCGTGATGTTTTGTTCCAGGGGTACGATAAAGGGCATATTATAACCAATACCCGTGTCATCCATCTGCTGCAGCACATATAACCGTTCCTGGGCGGATGATAATCTATAATATTCTCTCTTTTCCACCGGTTCTATCGATTTATATTTCTCTACTTTCGCTCTCCTTATATACCCGGACAATCCTCTTATTGTGGGCGTTTTAAATACTTCTGCCAGGGGTAATTTTACAGATAACGCCTTGTGCGCCTTTGATACCATTACAGTTGCTCCTAATGAGTGACCGCCCAATTCAAAAAAGCCGGAATCAATGCCGATAGCATTTTTATCGATTCCAAGCACCTCCGACCATATCTCCACCAGTTTTTCTTCCACCTGGTCTCGCGGTGCCACATACCCCTCTCCTTCCTTTATTCCAGGATCCGGTAATGCTTTCCAGTCAACTTTATTGCTGGGGGTTAAAGGTATCTTCTCCAAATGCACAAAATAAGAGGGAATCATATAATCGGGCAAAGTCTGAGAAAGGTATTCCCGCAGCTCATCCGCTTTTACACGCCACGCCCCGGGCTCCATGCTCCGCGCTATTATATAGGCGCATAGGTATTTATCACTACCCGCTCTCTCCTTTGCCAGTACCACCGCTTCTTTTATCTCCTCATGATTTAATAATCGACTCTCGATCTCACCCAATTCGATCCGGTATCCCCTTACCTTTACCTGTAGGTCGATGCGTCCTAAGAATTCAATGGTACCATCCGACAGCCAACGTGCCAAATCGCCAGTTTTATATATTTTATGCCTCCGGCGGCCAGGGGGCTCTTTTAAAAAACCGCCCCCTGGACCCCCACAAAACTTTTGTTTAATTTTTACATCCTGGTAATCCTGAAAATCATGGTCAAACTTTTCGTTCGTTAATTGGGAATTGTTCAAATATCCCCTGCCGACCTGGCTGCCACAGATATATATTTCTCCGGGTACGCCCATGGGCAGCAGGTTCATCCATTTATCCAGCATATAAATCCCCGTGTTCAAAATTGGTTTGCCTATGGATGGAAGTTCCGGGATATCTCCTTCAGACTTCAATGTCAACGTGGTGACAACATGGGTTTCCGATGGGCCATAATGATTGTGAAAACAAACCCTATTCTCTTTTAAATATTTCCTGAAATGATCGTTTATAACGGCCTGTTCACCGGCTGTAACGATATGCTTCACAGACCCGGGAATAAGCCCGATAAACTCCTCCTCGTTTAATACGAACTTTAAAAACGAAGCAGGAAGAAACAATGTTCTTAGTTTATTTCTATCCACCACCCTGAATAATTCAGGAATATCCTTTACCGTCTCTTTACTAACCACGGTCAGTTGTCCCCCTGCCAGGAGAGTTGAAAAAATCTCCTGGAACGAAACATCAAAACTCAGAGTGGTAAATTGCAGCACCCGACTGAAATCGATACTGGTATATTCATATTGGTGCCTGATGAGGTTGACAAGATTCCGATGCTCAAGCATGACACCCTTGGGCCTCCCTGTAGAACCAGACGTATAGATCACATAAACCAGGTTTGATCCTCCTGTTTTTTTGATATAGTGAGGATTACTTTCACCGCCACTCATTTGATATGTATTCTTTTCCCCCGGGTCGATCACTTCAATATCATCAGGCAGATAACGCTTTACGATTTTCTTATCATCATTGGTTAAGAGAAGCTTTACGTTGCTGTCTCGGAGCATATACGTTTTTCTTTCTTTCGGCAGTTGGGTATCTAAAGGTAAATAGGCTCCCCCTGCTTTCATGATGGACAGGATCCCGATGATCATTTCAATAGAACGTTCCACCATAAACCCAACAACCATATCCCGGGTGACACCCTTTTCTCTTAACAGGAGGGCCAATTGGTTGGATTTTTTGTTTAGTTCTTTATAGGTCATATAGGACATATGGATCATTTGGGTCATATGGATCGTGGATTGTGCGGCAATGGCAATGTGGTCCGGAGTTCGAGCGGTTTGTTCTTCAAATAATTCATGGATGGTTTTATCTTCAGGAGTGTCTGCTGCAGTATCGTTAAAATCATATAATACCTGTTTCTTCTCCTCCGCCGAGATGATCTCGATTCCCGATATCTTTGCATCCGGACACTCCACCACATCGGATGCGACTTTCCTGAAGTACTCGACAAATCTTCTTATGGTATCTTCTTTAAAGAGACTTGTACAGTATTCCAGGATGAAGCATAGTTTTTCTTCGGTTTCAAAGCACTGCAGCAGGAGATCGAATTTGGATATACCATTATCATAATCGTAGGGTTTCAGTGTCAGACCGGGGATTTTCAATTCCGGCATATCCACATTTTGCACGATGAACATCGTATCAAACAAAGGGTTGCGTCCGGTATCCCTGGCCACTGGTACGCGTTTCACCAGCTCTTCATACTGGTAATCCTGGTTTTCAAAAGCGCTTAAGGTATTTTCTTTTACTTCCCTGAGAAATTCTCTAAAGGTTTTCTCCCCCACAGGATCGTTTTTCAGGGCCAGGGTATTTACAAACATACCGATGATTTGTTCCAGGTCTGGGAGGCGGCGGCCTGCTGTGGGGCTTCCCACCACGATCTCTTCCTGCCTGCTTAATTTCGATAAAAAGATGGTGTAGATGGAAAGCAAAACCATGTACAACGTGCTCTCTTCCTCCAGGGCCAGGGCTTTTAAGGCCCTGGCATCTGTTCCCTCTATCTCGAAATCTAAGGTGCTTCCTTCGAAACTCTGAACCTTTGGCCTCACATAATCAAGGGGCAGGTCTAATACAGGGATTTCTCCTCCGAACGCCTGCACCCAGTATTCCTCCTGCTGCTCTAATGCCTCTTTGACCTCCGGGCCCTGCTGCCATTCCGAATAGTCCCTGTACCGCAGCCGCGGAACAGGGAGCCGGTCTCCTGCATAAAAAGCCATAAAATCCCGGGTCAATATATCCAGGGACGTACCGTCCGAGATGATGTGATGCATATCCACAATCATAATATGATGTTCAGCTTCGATTTTAATCAATCCCACCCTTAGCAGTGGTGCCTGCAACAAATCAAACGGATGCAAAAAATGACCAATGATGAATTGGGTCGATGGATGATGAAGACCGACATTGTCAGACTCTCCCTCGACTTTTTCCTGTTTCTTCTTTTTCATGCCTAAATCATGATATTCTATTTCAAATTTAATATTCCTGGGGTCGTGGACCACCTGCACCGGTTCTTTGTCCTTTATCATAAAAGAGGTTCTGAAGGCTTCATGACGACGGATCAATTGATCGGCGGTCTCTATTAAACGATCCATATCAAGTGCCCCCTCCAGTATCATCACCCGATACATATTGTAACTAATGCCTCCCTCCATTTGTTGAAGGACATACATCCGTTTCTGTGCAGCAGAAAGGACATAATACTCTTTCTCCTTGACCCGGGGAATGGCAATGTGCCGCTCCATATGAATATCCTGTAACATTGCGGATATCTCACCAATGGTGGGGGCTTTGAAAATATCGACCAACTTAACCCGGGTATTAAATTCCTTGTGTATCCGGGTCATCATGGTGGTGGCTTTTAACGAATGACCGCCCAGCTCGAAAAAGTTATGGTCCCTGCCAATGGTATTTTTTTCAAGCCCCAATATATCGGACCATATCTCTGCTAACTTTTCTTCTGTCTCATTCTCGAAATGTTTGCCTCTTTTCAGGGGACTGTGCTCTGCTAACTGTAAATGGATGTGACACGTTTCACCTTCCGCGGACTCTTTATAAAACTCCAGCAGCTCCACACCTTCAACATCAACATAAGTATCGGCATTGGTATCTCTGGGGAACACACACAAACTGCCTCCCTGGACCAGCGCGCCAAATAACTGCTGCAAGGAGCCGGCAGAACCGTCGAATACACAGGAAGCCTTCAGTTGACGCCCTTTGTTTTTATAGTTATAAAAAATATCGGCTGTCTCGCTGCTTCGCGGCCCTGCCTCTGGGTTCTCCACGCTCTCTTCACTCAACGCGTTATCAAGCCCATCCAACATGAGAATGTCTCGAAAAGAAGAAAACATCGATGCTTGCTCACCGGGGATAAACGCAAGTCCAGGAATCTCCTTCAACACCTCATCATCGGGTAACCGTCCCTGGTTAGCTATGATCTTGCCCACCAATTCGGAAAAGGTGAGCTCTCCTTCACCCTTCACCACAAGGTCAACATTGGGGTCTTGTAAAATGACTCCATAATCACTGGTGGCATAAGGTCCACCAGCAATAATAGGCACATCAATGCCCCACTGACGCACAAGTGCAACCGTCTTATGGAAAAAATCACTGTGATGACTGAGGGTCCGAATTCCTATTATCGCTGGTTCAAACGCTTCAATCAATCCCTTTAATTCTTCGTAATTGTCAAAATCCGTACGGGATTTGGCAATCTTACCGTTGACACGACTGCCGTACTCACGGTTCAAATAGGTCAACAAATAGATCAAACCCAATGGCGGCTCAACCCCGTCATAAAGTGCCTCACGCTGAGAACTGAAAAATTGCGACAGGTCCAACAGCAGTATCCGCAAAGCATCTTTATCCGGTTCACCAGGAAGGAAATGGGCACGGATTTTGGCATCCAGGTCATTTGGTCTTACCTCCGCATCTGTAATATAGGGCCCGGACAAAGGGTGACCCTCATTATCATTATCATTATCAGTATCAGTATCGAGAACGATTCCCAACTCCTCTGCTTCGATGCCGACGAACCGCAATAAATCCGAAAACGTCCTGATCTCCACGGGTAAATAACTGTTGTATTTTTCCACTATCTCAATAGGAGTCAATACCTTCATCTGGTATGGTAGTTTAGCCAACAGACGTTCTTTCAACAGGAAATAGTCGTTCGTAAAATCAGATTGGTATTTCATGGTAAAACTTTTGTCAAAGGGGAGGGTTTCGGGTAGTTCATGGTAGGCCAGGTTGGCAGACCGCTCAATGGCTTCCGCTGACACCCCCTTTTCCATGGCCAGGGCTGCCATATCGGTATTGGGGTAAATTTTTAATATATGAACATAGGGAAAATCCACCCACTTCAGGTTCTTGATAAATTCGAGGGTCATCAAGGCCTCATCTTCGGTCTCGGTGGGGAAGCCGTGCATGGTGAACAATTCCAGCACCACCTGGGGATACTTTTTACTAATATACTCAATATTGGCACGAAGCTTATCCAGGTTCAAATGTTTGCGGATCAGTTTCTGAAGCCTGGGGGAAGCCGTTTCCAATGCCAGGCCCAACCCAACAGTACCGGCTTCCACTGCCAGGTCGATATATCCCGGCGTCAGCAGGTCGCTGCGCAGCCCGTTGGGAAAGAACAAATGCACATCCAGGCCATTTTTAATAATTAGCTCGAAAAATCGCGTACTGTTTTTGACATCCAGGTTAAATATATCGTCTGCAAATACAAATCTTCGCACCCCCATCCGGTAGTAAAGTTCTACTTCCCGGAAAATGTTTTCAGCCGAACGCACCACATGACGCTTGGGCCATATTTTGTGGCAGTACAAACAGTTATAGGGACAGCCCCGGGTGGCCTGGAGCACAATGGTGTTTCGCACCATTGCCAACCCGATATCGTTGCCATACCGGTCGTAGTTGACCAACGAACGGTCTGGTATGGGTAACCTGTCGAAATCGATTACCTGGGGGCGGGGAGGGGTTACAATGGGCGTCTGCCGTTTCAATAATGGTCCCCGCAGGTCATGCAGGGCCAACCTTAAAAAAGAATGATTCACCAAATCCGTACTATTGGTCAGCAGCATGGAGGCGCTGTTGTCCGACAGCATTTGGGTAATCCTGTGGTCTGGTGTATCGGGCGAGATGGGAAGGTAACCCCCTCCGGCTTTCATTATACCAAGGGCGCCAAAAACCGAGTCTACGGAATCGCGACACATCAACCCCACCACCGACCCACAGGCCACACCTTTCTTTTTTAATAACGAAGCCAAACGGTTGGATTTCTCGTTTAGTTCATTGTAGGTGATAGAAACCTCATCCCCAATGGGCCGGGGGTGCTGTTCCCTTTTGCCTTCGGCGGCCAGGGGACGAGATTTCCCCTGGTCCCCTGAAAAACATTGAATAGCCCTTTGAGCGGGGACCCTCTCCACCTGTTCTTCGAATAATTGGACAATAGTGCGAGCCTCTTCCCCGTCTATTGAAGGTGATTGTTTTTTTTCATTATCCGGAAGAATATCCACATCGACACCGGATATCTTGATACGGCTGTGGAACAAACGATTCTCCACGGCACGCGTGAACCACACCAGCATGGTTTTTAGAGTGGGCTCCACCGGTACTTCGTTTGCTTCCATCAGGAGCAGGGCATTTATTTCAGCAGGGTCAATATCAGGAAGACGTTCATCCCCGGCCGGGGGTTCGGGAAGACGGTCGCGGTCCACCTTACCGTTGGGCATGAGGGGCAGACTTTCAAGGGTGACGAATTGCGGGATCATATACTGCGGGAGATAGTTCCGAAGATGACGCTTGATCTCCATGACATTGATCCCCGGGGCAACCACATAGGCCACAAGCCTCTTTTCCTCGGATGCATTCTCTTTGACCACCACAACACAATCCTTCACCCGATCAATAGACAATATCTTACTCTCGATCTCACTGGGTTCTACACGGAAACCGCGAATCTTTACCTGGAAATCCTTTCGACCTTTCAACTCGATGTTGCCATCTTCAAGCCAGCGCCCAACATCGCCGGAACGGTAGAGCCGGTGACCGGTTAAAGGAGAAAACACCGGGTGCCGCAGCAGTTTTTTGTTGGTGAGTACAGGGTTGTGGATGTACCCCGGAACTTCGGAAGAGCCATCTACGAACAACTCTCCCCATACGCCTATGGGTACGGGCTGCTCATACTCATCAAGAATGTAAATCCGCGTATTGGCCACGGGTTTCCCAGCCGGCGGCACAGGCACAGCAGCGGCACCAGAGGCATCCAGCGTATAGGACGTTACCACATGCATCTCCGAGGAACCGTAGTGATTGTGAAGCTTTATCCATGGATGACGGTCAAGGAAATTTTTCAAACCTGAGGTTATTTTTAAATGCTCTCCAGCGGTTATGATATGTCTCAAATAGGTTCGAAAGGATTCATCCTCCCCTGTATCGGCAATGGTATTGAACAAAAAATTAAGATAGGAAAAGGGTAAGTACAAATTCTCGATCCTGCGCCGTTTTAGAAAATCCTCCAAGAAAATCACATCCTGCCTCTCGATATCGCCGATCAGATGCACCTCCCCACCACTGCTCAAGGTCGTTATGATCTCCTGGAAGGATACGCAAAAATTGATGGAGGTAAATTGCAAACACCGGCCTGAAGAATCGATCGAGGTATGCCCTGCCTGCCACAGGACAAGGTTGGAAAGCAGTGCGTGAGACAACATGGCTCCATTGGGCATGCCAGTGGAACCAGAGGTGTAAATCACATAAACAATATCCGAAAGTTTGCTCCGCATCTCCGGGGTGTGGTGTGGCTGCTGACCAATGCGCTCCCAATCCCGGTTGATATCCACCAATTGTTGACCGCCGCTGCTGCCGAACAACTGCGGCCGCTCACGGTCGATAAGAATTATATCGGCACGGCTGTCTTCCATCATATGACGCGCACGGTCCTGTGGGTAATTGGGATCAATGGAAAGATAACCAGCACCCGATTTGATGACGCCAAGAATGGTAATGATCATCTCAAGGGAACGGTCAATGCAAATACCTACAGATTGACCGGGACCGACTCCATATTCCGCTGCAAGGTAATGGGACATCCGGTTGGCTCTTTTATCCAGTTCATTGTAGGTAAGGGAAGCTCCATCTGGCGAAACCACAGCGATTTTGTCCAGCGATTGCTCCACCCGGTTCTCCACCAATTCCCGGATTGTCAAACCGGGGAACGCCTCCCCGGTATCGTTAAATAGGTGGACGATAGTTTCATATTCTTTTTCATGGATATAATCCAGTGCGTAAATAGGTTCATCCACTCTTTCCACCACATTGGTAATAAGAGTAAGAAAATTTGCGGCCATCCGCTCTATTGTACCCCGCTCGAACAGGTCGCTGTTATACATGATCTCATTGTCCAGGAGGGAACGGGTCTCATTGAAAATGAAAACCAGGTCGAATACGCTGGGATTAAATTCCTCCACCTGGAGAAGGGTGGTTACCTCAACCCCTTCCATCCGTACATCGAGTTCGCTGTCCTGGGTGCCGGCATTGTTAAACGCCATCATCACGTTAAACAACGGCGAACGACTCATATCCCTGTCCAGCCCCAACCTTTCCACCAGGATATCAAAGGGATAATCCTGGTTCTCATAGCAATTGAGGGTTTCCCGACGCGTTTTGCCCAGAAGCTGCAAAAAATTCTCCTGCGGGTCCAATTCAATGCGATATACCAGGGTATTCACCAGGAAACCAATGAGGGGATGCAGTTCTGCCTGTTTCCTCCCGGCAATGGGTGACCCCACAGGAATATCGGTCTCCCCGCTGTATTTATGAAGCATGATGGACAACTGCGCCAATAACTTCATGAACAACGTGACGTTCATCCGAGGGCACATGGCTCTTAACTTCGAGGTCTCTTGTTCACCAATGGTATAAAAGACTCTCCCGCCGTTAAACGTTTGCACCGGCTTCCGTGGATGATCCAGCGGCAGCTCTATACCAGTGGGTTTGTCCTTGAACTTCTCCAGCCAATAGGACTCGAACACGGAAAAATAACCCTCGTCGATTAAACGGTTGTGCCACAGCGTATAATCCCTGTACTGCAGTTTTAGCGGCGGCAGCGGAAGTTCCTTTACTTTTCCTGAATCCTTGGTAATGTTAATTTTAATGTTAAAGAAATTGTAGAAGGTATACAACTCGTTTCGAATGTTATCGACGGACCAACCATCATTGATGATATGATGGGTGTTGACAATAAGGAAGTACTCTTCTTCTTCCAGCCGAAGCAGTTTGAATACGAAAAGGGGTCCCTTTTCCAGATCAAAGGCTTTATTAGCAACAGTCTTAAGGATATCGGAGACCTTCGCTTTCTTTTCTGCTCCCTTTAATTGCCGGAGATCGATCTCCTCCGGGTCTGGGTTTATGGTTTCCAGGATCTTTTGTTTGGGCTCGCCGTCAATGGTGATAAATAAGGTTCGCAAACTTTCGTGACGTTCCACCATGGTACGCAGTGCCAACACAAAGGCGGCGGGATTAAACGTCCCTCTAATGGTGAGAGCCCCTACCTGGTTGTAGGCGATGGAATCCTCTTCAAATTGACAGATGATCCACAACCGCCGCTGTGCATAGGATAAATCGTAATATTCCTGCAGTGAAACAGGTTCTATGGATAAATAACGACTCTGTTCAAGCGTATCAATGTGTTCGGCCTGGGCCCGTATGGTGACCCGTTCGAATAACAACGACAGCGGTATCTCCACTCCAAATTTTTTATTAATTCGCGCCATCAGTTGGGTTACCTTTAACGAATGACCGCCCAGTCTGAAAAAATTGGAATCGATACCGATTACCTCTTCATTGATGCCCAATACCCCGGACCAGGTTTCTGCCAATTGCAGTTCCGTATGGCTGCGGGGCGGGGTGTATTCGGCCTCATCAACAAACGATTCTGCTGCCGGCTGGGGTAATGCTATCCTGTCTATTTTCCCGCTGGTTGTTAACGGCAATTTCTCCAACTGTACAAAATATGATGGAACCATGTATTCGGGCAATTTCCCCGATAAAAATTCCCGCAGCGCCTCTGCTTTTACACTCCATACCCCTTGCCCCAGCTCCTGTGCCACGATATATGCCAGCAACTGTTTATCGCCGCCTTCGTCCTCCCGTACGATTACTACCGCTTCTTTGACCCACTTGTGCTCCTTCAAACAGGCCTCTATCTCTCCCAGTTCGATTCGAAAACCTCTCACTTTTACCTGCTGATCGATCCGACCAAGAAATTCGATGTTCCCATCCGTCAACCAACGGGCCAGGTCATTGGTACGGTAAAAAAGTGACGCATTGGTCCGTTGAGTGATGAATGGGTCCAATGAAGGATGAATACCTGCAAACATCTCTCGGGTTAATTCCGGGTTGTTTAAATATCCTCTTGCCAAGCAAACACCACTGATGGCCAACTCCCCGGGAACTCCAACCGGCTGTAAACGATCATTTCTATCCAATATATATAAACGGGCATTGTCCATGGGTTTACCAATGGGAATCATTGAAATAGGTGTTCCCCTGGAACAATCGAAATGGGAGACATCAATGGTTGCCTCGGTGGGACCGTATGTATTGATCAACCGCGGCGGTGCCTTACTGCGCTTACTGTCACCGAATATATTGTTAAAAACCGCCACCAACCCAGGAGGAAGCACCTCCCCACCAAGTAATACCCTTCGTAAACGATGTAATCTATCAACCGCTTCCCGGCCGTTTATTTCCATATAATCTAAAAATACCTTAAACATGGATGGTACAAAATCAACGGTTGTTACTTTGTGTCTTTCAATGGTTTGAGTAATGGCTGCCGCATCTGTTTCTTCACCAGCGGGAAGGAGGCACAGCACTGCGCCGGGGAGTATCCAACGGAACAATTCACACACAGACCCATCAAATGCAAATGCTTCCTTTTGCAAAATAACATCAGTCTTATTAAACCCGTATTGCTTTTTTAACCAATACAACCGGTTAACCAACGCGCCATGAGATACGGCCACCCCTTTGGGTCTGCCGGTGGTGCCGGAAGTATAAATGATATAAGCCAAATTTTCAGGACTGGTTGCAGGTTGCGATAGTTCGCTGCGAGTTGTTTCATTAATAATTGACAATTGAGAATTCTCGTCTCCCGGGTCACGGGCGAACACGAGGTTCGCCCCTACCCCTACGTCCGCCCCTTCATCCACAACCAAAATTCTCGCATTACTGTCTGCTAACATGTAACGGATGCGTTCTTCGGGGTATTTAGGATCGATGGGTAAATAGGCACCCCCTGCTTTCAATATGCCCATGATGCCGATTACCCTTTCAATCGAACGCTCCATCATGATGCCCACAATGGCGCTTCCGCCTATACCTATAGGCTGGGTGCGCCCCACCCTGACACCTTTTTCTATTAACAGGAAGGCCAATTGGTTGGATTTTTCATCCAGTTCTTTATAGGTCATATAGGTCGTATCGGACATATGGATCATATGGGTCGTATGGGTCGTATGGGTAGTGGAAGGTGCAGCAATGGCAATGTGATCCGGAGCTCGGGCCGTTTGTTCCTCCAGCACCCCATGGAGGGTTTTATCTTTGGGAAAATCAGCGGCTGTATCGTTAAATTCCTCTAATAACTGTTTTTTCTCTTCCGCCGATAACAGTTCCAGGAGAGCCACTTCTTTGTCTGGATTCTTTACAATTTCGCCCAAAACCTTCCTGAAATGTCCGCTCAGTCGAATCACGGATTCTTTTTCAAACCCATCCCCATTGTAAGCAAAATCCACATGGATACCGTTAAATATCGTTATACCCACTGTCAGATCATAGTGAGTGGATTCGACCATGGCGTACGAATCCACGGTCAAAGGGCTCTCTTCCAGCATCAACCGGCTCTCCAACGGGTAGTTCTCTATAACAACAATGGTATCGAAAAGTTGTTCATTACCTTCCAATTCCATGCATTTATGAATGGTTACCAGAGACGTGTGTTCATACGCTTCCCTTTCATGCAGGGCATTATAAATTCGTTTTAATAAATCCCTTGTTTTTACACCTGATTCGATTTGCACACGTAAAGGCAGGGTATTTATAAACAAACCCACCATCTCTTCGATTCCATCCACTTTGGCCGATCTTCCCGATATCGTGGTGCCAAAAACCACATCGTCACTGTTATTGTACTTTTGCAATAAGATTCCCCAGGCACAGTACAGCAAAGCAGCCAATGTAATCCGGTGCGTCTTAACAAAAGCCTCACATTCGTCTTTTACAGCCTCTTCAAATTTAATTTGATACGTCCCTTGATTTGTTATCTCTTTTGCGTTTCCTCCTTTTTTTATTGAAAGCCCTGTTTGGGTATCCAATCCCGTTAAATATTTATTCCAGAATGTTTCCTGCTCTTTTGAATCCCGACTTTGGACCCATTTAACAAATTCTTTGAACCCGCTCTTAATGGTTTTTTTAGGTTCTTTCCCCTCGCATAATTTCGTATAGGCATTAAAAAATTCCTTTAAAATAATCCCGGTACTCCAACCGTCATATAAAATATGAAAATGGCTAATGATCATCTCATATCTATTTTCCCCGGTTTTACACAACATAACCCGGAAAGGTACTTCCTGCAAGCCGAAATTCTCTTTCCTCTCTTTTATCTTTATCTCGTGCAGGAACTTTTCCTTTTCTCCCTCATCCTTATGGGAAACGTCGAAATACCCCGGCTGCGTTTGATGTCTCTTTAGAACCACCTGCACCGGGTTTTCCAACTTCTCCCATCGAACCACCGTTCGCAGCATTTCATTTGTTTTGATGACCACATCCCAGGCCTTTTCAAAAACCTTCACATTGATATCACCCGATAAAACCAGGCTCAATTGTTCAAAATAGTGATCGCCCTGGGGGTCTTTTAAATAATGAAACAGCATCCCTTCCTGCATGGGGGTTAAAACCAGGATATCCTCAATGTTTTTTTTGTCTAATTGTCTCATTTTTTCGTCCATTTTGACACCTTATTTATATCTATTGATATCTTGTAAAAATGTACGCAAAAAAATTTTTTATTATTCCTATGGATTATTTTCAATTCCTCTCTTTGGAGTAGGCGATCATTTTTTTAATGAGATACAACCGATATATTTTATGCGGCATTTTCACCTAGGTGATTGTATGTTTCATATACGCATCCCATCAAAATCTGTTACTGATTTCGGTGTTTACGATAGCTTATTATAACAAAAAGAATAGACAACCGCAACTCCTTAAAAAACCCAAAATTCGCCGCCTATTTTTAGCCACAGACTTACACAAGACGTTTCACTTTATAGCGACAAAAAATTTCACCTGTCTGTGGTGGAATTATTATTTCGCCTGTCACTTTTTTCATTCGACAAAAGGCTAAAAAGTATAAGGAAACCCTGGAATCCCTTATTATAATATGTTTTTTATGTTATAATACTAAATAAAAATAGTACCAGGAGTATATAGATGAAGAAATTTGTATTCTTTACCGTGTTATTGTTGTTTTCTTTATCTGGGCATTATTGTAACAATGAAAGGAGGACAGACATGAAATTAGAGGACAAACACAAATCAATTACGATGCTGGTCCCGGCAATGTATAATGAAGACATGAACAAAGCAGACGAAATATTTCATCCCCAGTGTATTCACCATATCAATGGCATCACGGATAAAATCGTCGGTCCGGAAGCCATTAAACAATCCATCGCCGAAATAAAAAAAATGTTTTCAGAAATAAAAACAACCATCGATGATATCTTGGCAGAGAAGGACAAAGTAGCCTTTCGTTGGACCTGGAAAGGGAAAAACATGCTCTCTGGCAAAGAATCGGTGCTGCACGGTAACACCGTTTTTCGTTTCAGGGATGGAAAAGTCATAGAGGAATGGGCCATCGACGATAGGTTACGTGAAATGCAGGCCCAAGGTTTTACCTTGACGCCCCCACAGGCATCTGAAAAAAATCATCAAGAAAATAAGTTTAGTTCATATAAATAGGCATATTTTTCGCCTGTCACTTTTTTCACTATCTGGAATAGGCGGGTTTTAATGGGTTAACCCATCAAAATAACGAATTCTTACATTAATTGATTGACATCTGATAATCTGTCTGCTAATATTTTACTATGAAAAAAGGAATTTCTTATGTTGTTAGTCAAAGAGTCAAACAGAGAGACTGATGAAGGGAGACGATTTTCTGGAATTATTCAAATGGGTAGGCCTGGTGTTTGCCGCCGGTTTTATCGGTTATTTCGGAAAAATCCTGGCAAAAAAAATACTCTATCATTCAAAAGATAGCGACACCGAATCTCCGCCCGATTCACAAGTAGAGGAGAGTAAGTACCTTTATAAGCTGAAGAAAAAGAGGCTTAAACAGAAGCAGAAAGAACAAAAAAAGAAAAATAAATAATAAAAAAACCAGATTTTGTGTTACTGTATCTCGTGGGCTGGTTTAAGTGGATATCGCAAAGAGGGACGGTGCAAGGAAAAGAGGAAGTGTTTTATTCAAGGCATATTTTTCGCCTGTCACTTTTTTCTTATTTTTCATTATATTTTCCAGGAAAATATTGATTTTTTCTCTATTTTGAATTACTATTATAACTTATAACGTAACCAACAATCTGGAGATTAACATGGAAGCTGTTGAAGTAACATCATTAAAAGATCGAGTGATTATCAGTATCGATAAATCACTGATCAATAAAGAATATCTATTAAATTTACTAGACCGGCTGCAAGTAGAAAGCCTCTCCCAAAAAGCAAATTTCGATGAGAAAGTGCTTGATATCTCGGAGGAAATAAAGAAAAACTGGTGGAAAGAAAATAAAGACCGGTTTTTAAACGCATAACTGATGAGAGTTGTTGTTGATTCAAATATTATATTTTCAGCCCTCCTGTTAAAAAATTCAAGGTTAAGGGACATCCTCTTTAAAAGGAACCATCGTTTCTATTGCCCAAACTATGTCTTTGTTGAAATTTTTAAATATAAAGAGAAGATTCTTAAATATACCCGGTTGAATGAAGTCGAATTGTATGAGTATTTGAATAAGATTTTAGAAAATATCAAATTCCTCAAAAACGAAATCATCTCAAAAGAGAATCGTCTAATTGCATTTAACTTGTGCAAAGATTTAGATGAGAAAGATGCGCCTTTTATTGCATTAGCCATTGAAATCGATGCTTATGTATGGACAGGGGACAAAAAACTGAAAAAGGGATTGGAGAAAAAGGGATTTGAAAAATTTGCCGATCTTGAATCATTAGAAAATCCCATCTCCTAAAGGTCACAATTTAGGGACAGGCAAGAACGCGATTCTATCTTTTAGTCTTTTAACGTATTCGCACCGCTCGTATCGAAGGCAGCAGGGCAGCGGGACGCTTTTGTTTTTTTATCCCGCTGTCTTATGGGGGATGGACTCGGAGCTTTCTTTTTGCGATGCTCTGTGGTGGAAATCTCTCTCCTGGGACCAGGTTGAGTTTGTGGAATAAAACCTTTCTCCACTTTATAGAAATGTTTTAAAACTCCTGAGAAACGAATATTTTATTTTTATCCAGAAGGGATCAATTGGACAGGCGCCAAAAATTTAAAGGACAGTCCAGAAATTCACGTAGGAGGGGGTAAAGGACCCGTAGGAACGGGTCAACTACCCGTAGGAAGGGGTCAGGAACCCGTAGGAACGGGTCAACCACCCGTAGGAGGGGTCAGAGACCCGTATGAGAGGGGTCAACTACCCGTAGGAATGGGGTCAATCACCCGTGGGAAGGGGTCAGGGACCCGTAGGAGAGGGGTCAACCTCCCGTAGGAAGTGTGTCAAAGACCCGTAGGAGGGGGTCAACCACCCGTAGGAAGGGGTCAGGGACCCGTAGGAGAAGGGTCAATCACCCATAGGAACGGGTCAACCACCCGTATGAAGGCTATGAAAACAAAAACCAGGTGATTTTTTCAAGGAGTTATGTTTTACATCGGCTTCAATACTATTGCCAAAGCCTCAAAAACTTTAGATAGTACTCCAGGTTTTCTTAATACTTTTTTGTTAATAGGCAAAGTTCGTTTTTCTTCACTGTTTCCTCGTAATTTACATATTTCTAACACAATTTAGGGACAAGCAAGAACGCGATTCTCCATTTTTCTCTTCAATCTTGGTAAAATTACTAAAATTGCTGTGGCAATTGACAAAACCTTGAGTTTACTCTATATTTATATGAAGTGGAGGTAATAATGCTGAATAAATATGAAATAGAAATCCCGAATCAAGTGGTCCGTGCCCTGGGATTAATGGACAAAGAAGTGGTTGATACAATCAAGAAAGAGTTAGCAGTCTATTACTTCCAACGGAATGTTCTATCCTTCGGTCAAGCCCGGCAGTTGTCAGCGCTGTCGGTATGGGATTTCATGGAATTACTCCGGGAGAGAAAAGTACCTTTTCATTATACTGAGACAGAATACGAAGAAGACTCTTGCATGGAAAAAAGGTCTAATAGATAAACCTGTGAAGGAGTTGGAAGAACTCAGGTTAAAAGGTTTCTGGATATCTGACAACTTAATGGCCAAAATAAGAGACGAGATAGAAGGATAGAAGAAAAAACATGCACCGCAGAGATCGCGGAGATCACAGAGAAAAACATTTTATATAAAAAAAACCTTTGCGTTCTCTGCGCTCCATATATTTTATAGTTCTAAAAAGGTTTCGCGCCTCCGGCGCACCACAACTTTAGGCACTTTAGCTCACTTTAGGCACTTTAGGCACTTTTATCCTTGGCTTTCTCAAACAATTCCTTCAACTCTTCCGAGACTTTTTCCAGGTACGCCTCGTACGCTTCGCCATTGACCATGGCCAGCAGCAGTTGAAAATAGTATTTAAGGTTCAGGGGGTCCTCTTCTTCTGATTTATCTGATAATTGATTTATAAAATTAATAAGCTGATCAACCAGTTTTTCCTTTTCGCCGCTGCTTTTTTCGTATGCAGAAGCAGAGACGGCATCTTTCGTGATGGTAGTTAAAGTTTCAATGAACTGCTTTTGTTCCTCCGCTTCTGTCTTATCGAATGTATCTAATGGAAGATTAAACTCTTTTAATATGGCATTGAACTGTTCTTCGGGCAGTTTTTCACGAACCCTTGTAATATCTTTTTTTGCCTGATTGGCAGAAGGAGAACCGATTTTAGCAAAAACCAGGAAAGCCTGGATAAATAGTTTAAGTGCGGTCTCGAATTTGTTTTGTTTGAAATACAAAGTACCCATCTGGGCATTAGAAAGTGCGGCCCCGGCGATATCTCCGATTTTTTCAAATATTTCCAGGGCCTGTTGATAGTTTTGTAGGGCGTTATCATAATCGCCTTTCAAATAGTGAACATTTCCGATCTGATGCAAACTCGTGGCCACGCCTTTGATATCTCCGATTTTCTCTGATATTTCCATAGATTTTCTAAAGTTGGTTAATGCCGCCTCATAATCGCCTTTATCTTGATAGATCACGCCGATCTGATGCAAACTGGAGGACACGCCTTTGATATCTCCAATTTTCTCTTTAATTCCCATTGACTTCTGATAATGGGTTAATGCCGCCTCATAATCGCCTTTATCTTGATAGATCCTGCCGATCTGATGCAAACTCGCGGCCACGCCTTTGATATCTCCGATTTTCTCAAATACTTCCTTTGCCTTTTGAAAATTAGTTAATGCCGCCTCATAATCGCCTTTATATTGATAGATCATGCCGATCTGATGCAAACTCGCGGCCACGCCTTTGATATCTCCGATTTTCTCTTTAATTTCAATGGACTTTTTATAATTTGTTAATGCCGCATCATAATCGCCTTTATTTTGATAGATCATGCCGATCTGATGCAAACTCGAGGCCACGCCTTTGCTATCTCCGATTTTCTCAAACAATTCCTTTGCCTTCTGGTAATGGAATAATGCCGCCTCATAATCGCTTTTTTGAAAATATATATTTCCTATTTGATGCAAATATAACGCTTCATTTTTTAAATCATTTTTCTTCTTAGCAATTTCCAATGAATTTTTGAAGTTAGACATGGCCTTATCATACTCTCCAAAAATATCTGCATACAAAATCCCAATCCGATTGTGAACTTCCGCTCTGTTTCCATCATCTATCTTCTTCAATTCCAACTCCTGCAGCAATTCCATGGCCCTTTGGGGATATCCGCGAAGACTAAGATAATCCTCCAGGCTAAACGTAATTTCCGCCGCCTTATCCCACTCCCCCGCCAGGATGTAATGCCAGCGGGCTTCGATATCGTCATCTAAATATTTTTTACCTTCCTCATCCCGGAGGGCTTCAAAATATCCGGCAGCCTTTTTAAAATACCTTTTCCTTTCCGCTCCCTTCATCTGCTCCAAAAGGTACTGAGCCGTCAAGCGGTGAACGTAATACAACTCTTTATCTTCTAAATCAAAACATTCCAGCAGCGATAAATCTTCCAATTTGGTCCGATCTTCGTCTTCCATGACCACATCCTGGGCAGTAACAGCCTCCTCCGGCACGGGATAACGATAAATGGAAAGAACATCCAGCAAGTGACGCTGGGGTTTGGTAAGGTAACTAAACAGTGTATCCAGGAACAGGGGAGTGAATGCATCCGCCTTTCCTTTCTTCTGGATAATACGCTCCCGAAGCTTTGGGATCAAATCTTTCAACTGCTCCCAGGTAAAATCGCGCTGTTTGTATTTCTTATACGCAATGCTGTGTAACAAATCCAATGCCCGGGGATTACCGCCGATCTCTTCCATAAGTGTCTTTACAGACTTGCTGTCCAGGATTTTTAATGCCTTGCTGTTGAGCAGCATCTTGCGAAATTCCACCGGGGAAAACTCCGGGATGTTCCTTGTGATATCCGGGGAATCAAAACCTGGCAGCGCGTACCGGGTGGAAAACATTAAAAACGTATCATGATGCTTTAACCCATCCCGGAAAAACCATAAAAATTCCTTTAACCGTTCCCGTTTAAACGCGCCTCCCTTTTCTTCATCCTGGTTCTCTTCAAAATTATCCAGGATGAGAACCACTTTTTGCTTTAATAGAAATTGATCCAGGTACCAGGCCAGTTTCTCATTGGGTTCGGCATTGGCAGTAAAAACCTTTTCAGCGTCTTTAACCTCCAGATCCGCTGCTTTTTTAGAAATGGCATCCAGTATTTGTTCAATGGTTGTGTCCCCCTGGACCACGATAAATTCATACCCCTTTCGACGAAGGTTGGCAGCCGTACGAGTCGTGAGAGTGGATTTGCCAATCCCTCCCGGTCCTTTTAATACCACGGCACCTTCTTTATTATCAATGCTTTTAAAAATATCCCGCAGCACCTGGCGTCTGCCGATAAATCCCCGTTCCAGGTACCTGGCACCCAAAAAATGATGACTCTCCGGCCGGCCTGGGGCTTTGATGCGAAAGCCTGAAAAGCTATCAACGGTTAATTTTTCATCTTTTGCCAGCAATTGAGGAATCTCGTATTCCTTAACCGCATCCCAGCTAGGCATCTCTTTGATGCGCTGCTGTTCGCCGGTAAAAATTGCTTCTTTCCCTTTTTCAAACGCTTGTTTCACGGTTTCCTTTTGACATAAAGCGTTAAAAAATGCCACGTTGAACTCGATGGCAGCCCTATGGCTCACTTTCTTTTTCATACCGATCACAGTTTCGATGCCCTTCTCATGCAGCATCCGGGCAACCGGCATTAAATCCGGTTCTTTCCTGGCAGAATGGCAGGCAGAAAGGATCACGATTTTTGGCGTTGGGTTTAGTACTTTTACCAATTCCGTGCCGGTCACTTCATCCAGGTTCCCCTGGTGGTCTTCGAGACTGAGGACGCCTTCGCCTTTTTCATTGATCCCGCCGTGGGCCGTGATGTGCAGGATATCGTGCTTTCCGTCATCAAGATGCTCTTTGATTTCCACCAGTGTACTTTTTACCGGGTCAGGCATGTCTAAAAAGACCTGTTCCCGGTCAAAGGATTTAAAAGCATCCAGCAAGGTATCCTGTTCCCGTTCATACAGTATATAATCTTCACCTTCCGGGCTGGCAGTGATGGATAATATTTTGATCTGCTTTTGCTTCTTTTCTATCTCTGCTTTTTTGTCCTTTTCCAGCCCTTTCCCCTCCTCTTTGATTATTTTTATAAGCTTTGAAAGAATTCGGTCCTCAAACGTTTCAAAGGATTGTTGAATCATATCAATACTCACTCCATGCAGCAGTAAATTCAGTTGAATCCCTTCTTTTTCCGTCATGGTCTTAAAGAATTCAGACTGGTAATGTTTTAAACAATCCGAGACAATGACAACCATGACATCCCTGAAATTTTCTTCCACATGGAAATGATCAACAATTTCCTGTGCCACTTTTTGTTGGAACGTTTCATTTTGCAGCGCAGAGATGAGACTTTTGTAATTTTCGACATTGGCACTAAAAATTTTTATGAATTCCTCTTCTTTTTCTTTCTTCTTTATTGATTTTTTTAGCTTTTTGACCCCTTCGGCATAAGATTTACCATGGTGGTCCAGGCTCTTATAAAAGGTCTTAATCAATAACCGTTGTAACGGAACGATTTCGATTTTTTTGGAAAATTGTTTGATTTTCTCGTAGGTTATCGTGGATAACCATCCCACCGGCACACCCAGGAGCGTCAGCAAAATTTGGATTTCCATGTGTTCTCTCCTTCATATCTTTTCCAATTTTTTTTAACATTCAATTCACCTGCGTCCATTATGAAGGACTTTTTTTGGTTTGTCAAGCCCCATTGATACCCAAAATTTGCCTCATTCAAACAATTTGTAGGGGCGATCTTTGTGATCGCCTGGTTTAGTCTTTTACGGAAAGGAAAACAAGGGACGGTACGTCAAAACACGTACTTAAAAACAAAAAATAAAGGTTTTTGGTTATCTTTTAAGAACTATAAACCGGACGGCATCAGTTTTATAGACTTGATGCACTACGTCCGGATCTTTCCGGCTGCGTGGATGGGCAGGAATAAAAACCTTTTAAATCTTTTAGCCTGCCCATCCGGGTTCTATTTATCTATTTATCTTTTTAGGATTATTATGCCTCCGGCGGCCAGAAACCTTTTTGTAAAAAGGTTTCTGGACTTCCAAAAACTTTTTATAAGTTGTAAAAATGACCCTATACATATAAAATAGATGTAAAGTTTTGGAACCATCAACTATTGAATATTTCCACCTATTCTTATATAATCAACCCTGCGAGGTGAAAAATGAAAATTTTTAAAACTCAAATTTATCTGGTTATTATTCTAGTATTAGTATTAACACTTGTTTCAGGATGCGGCAAAAAAGAAGACCAACTGCAACCTGAAAAACAATATAGCAAAAAAACAGCCGAAATTGTCAGCCATGTGTCCTCCGGCTCTATTTCATCAACCGGAGATATCACTATCACATTTGTCAACCAAGAAATTAAAGAAGACCTGGTTGGCTCTGTGGTAAAACAAGAGATATTTCATTTTGATCCCCATATCGATGGGATTGCCCGTTGGAAAAACCAACGAACCCTGATGTTTAAACCCAATGCCAAACTACCCCTCCGACAATCCTATCAAGCAGAAATACGATTCAATGAACTACTCCCCAAATACAAAAAGGCAAAACCAATCACCTTCTCCTTTCAAGTGGCAGGTAGAGAAATCATAGATATTTCAGGAGACTTTGAATTAAAAGAACGAAACAACCCCAATATACTAATCTTTAAAGGCAAAATTGGCTTTACTGAACCGATTGCGTTGCAAAAAGTGAAAGAAGCTGTCTCCCTTGTATCTAACGCTGAATCCATTGACCTGGAGTGGCGAGAAACAGAAAAAAATATATCGTTTGAATTCCAATCCTCACCTATCCAACGCTCCGGGAGAACACAGGAGTTTGTACTCAAAGTATATAAAAAATACGCAGAACTCTCCGAAACATTCAAGAAAGAATTTACCCTGGAACCGCTGCAAATATTAAAAATAACTGATGTCTGGAAATTTGACCAGGGGAAAAACCCAGGGATGGAAATCAAATTTTCCGATATCCTGGACCCAAAACAGGATATCACCGGCTTGATACGCGTGGAACCAACAGTGAAATTTGAATTTAAAGCAGTAGGGAAAAGCGTTTTCCTTACCGGCGGCTTTCAGTTCGGCCAATTGTACGTTCTCAAAATCTCCGGCATCCGCAGCAAATGGGGCACTGTACTGGAAAAAGAAGTAGAAAAACAAATCGATTTCGAAGACCGTAAACCCCAATTCAGCTTCCTGAGCGACGGTGTCTTCCTGGCATCAAGCCATCAACGGAAAATCGGCTTTAAAACCATTAACCTGAAAAATGTTAAACTGGAAATAAAAAAAGTGTTCGAGTCCAACCTGGGCCAGTTTCTCCAAACACAACGCATCAATGGTCGCAAAGAACGCAATGAACGTTTCTACGACTACGAAATCAAACGGGTGGGCGTGCCTGTGGCTCAGAAAACCCTGAACATCGGCGAAACCAAAAACCAATGGCTCAACCATGTGCTGGACCTGGAAAAACTGATTCCACCGAAAGAAAAAGGGTTACTTATAATCACCTTGTCCTTCACCAAAAAAGATATGCTGTATGAAGGTTTAACCAAAGAGAGACGATATTACTACGGTCGGGAATACTATTCAAATCCCAATTCCTCGGGTTATCTCTACCGCCACGGTTTCATTGTCAAACCAGTCATTGTCAGTGATATTGGTCTCACCTACAAGGCAGGAAGCGAGCAGCACCTGGTGCTTGCCACTGATCTACTGGACGCCTCACCTATGGGTGACGTGACGGTTACCCTGAGAACATACCAGAATCAAGTGATTGCCCGGAAACAGACCGATGGTAGAGGGAAAGTAATTTTTGAAGGAGTAAAAGAAAAAGTTTTTTATATCGAAGGAGAGAAAGATGACCAGCGGAGCATGGTAAAACCATCGGAAATGGCATGGAACCTCTCCTCCTTTGATACGGGTGGTGTGGTGGTGGCTCCGGATGAGACACGGGCCTTTATCTATACAGAAAGAGGGGTGTACCGACCAGGAGATACGATTCACCTCTCAGTGATCGCCAGGAATAAAGACAATACCTTCCCGGAAAACCACCCCATTACCCTCGAAGTCTACAACCCCAAAAATCAATTGATGGTCAAACAAACCACCCAAAAAGGCACGGATGGTTTCTACTCTTTTGAAATCAAAACCAAACCAGAGGATTTAACAGGTAACTGGAAAGCCAAAATCTTCGTGGGCAGCCAGACCTTTTACCATACATTAAAAATCGAAACCGTTGTTCCCAACCGTCTAAAAGTGAAGATCGAACCGGAAAAACCACAATTATCACCAGCGGACCGACAGATCAAATTCGACCTGGTGTCCAACTACCTCTTTGGTGCACCGGCTGCCTTTTTAAAGGCAGAAGTCAGTATCCTATTAAACCATCAATTGAAAAAATTCCCCAAATACCATGGCTTTGTTTTTAACAATGAAGCCATGGCTTTTAAATCCATTAAAACCAATGTATTCAACAGCTCGCTGGATGGCGAAGGTAAGGCTGTGATTACCTGGCAATTGCCGGACTTATCCCAGGCACCCTCTGCCATTGCAGCAGGGATAACGGCAAAAGTGTTTGAAAAAGGGGGGCGTGCCACCCGCAGTGACCTTGTGATTCCTATCGATCCCTACGACTTTTATGTGGGATTGGAAAAGCCGAAATTTAAATACGGGTACAGCCGGGTAGGAGCGCCGCTTCCTATTAACACGGTGGTGGTGAACCGGGAAGGCCATTCAGTGGCAGGTCACCAACTGAAATATAAAATCTACAAAAATTCCAGGTACTGGTGGTGGGAATACGATAGACAGGAAGATTTCCGTATCAAATACAAAAAAGACAAATACACCCGTATGGTGAAAGAGGGGGAACTGATTTCTAAAAATACCCCCCAGACCATTACGTTTCAACCAGAAGCCAGTGGGGAGTATTTGATCGAGGTGGAAGAGAGCGGCGATGCCGGACACCGGACGGGTTTCTTTTTTAGTGCGTACTACTGGGGAGACGCTCCATCGGGCATGGAAACGGCTGGCACTCTTACTCTTAAAACCGATAAGGCGGTTTACGCACCGGGAGAGGAAGCGATTGTCTCCTTCCCGGCGCCGGAGGAAGGCTCTATTTTTGTCTCTGTGGAAAAAGCCCACCGGATTCTCTACTCCTTTGTAAACAAAGCAAAAAAAGGAGAAGATGGGGAACAAAAAATTAAAATCCCTGTTTTCCCGGATATGCTGCCCAATGCCTATGTATCGGTCTCCATTATTCAACCCCTTCACCAGACGCTCAATGACCGACCACTCCGGTCTTACGGTGTGATTCCCCTGCGGGTGGAGGCACCGGAAACTCGTCACTCCCTCAAAATTACCATGCCAGACCAACTGCGAAACAACCAGGAATTCGAGGTAACTGTGGAAACAGGGGATCAAAAACCCACCCAATTTACAATTGCTGTGGTGGACGAAGGGCTGCTGGATTTGACCCGCTTCCTGACTCCTAACCCCTGGGAAGAATTTTTTAAAAAACAGAAACTGGCCGTTCAAACCTTTGACCTCTTCTCCTTCGTGATTGATGCCAATAAAGGGGATATCTTCCGCCTCTTTTCCATTGGTGGTGATATCGGCGCTGAGGATTACCGTTCCGGTCAGATGATGCCGGAAAAAGTTCAGCGGTTTAAACTGGTATCCATGTTCAAGGGCCCGTTGAAAACAGATAAAAAGGGCAAGGCAACGGTTTCTTTTGAAATGCCCAATTATATTGGTTCTGTCCGGGTCATGGTGGTCTCTGCCGATGGCAACCGCTATGGCAGCGCGGAAAAGACGGTGCCTGTAAAGACGGAGTTAATGGTACTGCCCACCTTACCACGGGTACTGGGACCTGGTGATAAGTTCGTGGTACCGGTCACAGTGTTTGCTATGGAACAAGGTATCAAAGATGTAGATGTCTCCCTTCGCACCGAAGGCCCGGTGCAGTTGGTGGGAACGAACCGTCAACGGCTAAAATTCGAAACGCCGGGTGAAAAAGATACATCGTTTACACTGCAGGTCCAACCGGCAATAGGAAGCGCTGCAGTTACCATTACGGCTGAATCAAGTAAATTTCGAGCAAAGAAGCGCACAGACCTCAATATCCGACCCTATTCACCGCGGATTTATAGTTCTGAATCCAAAGAGTGCCCGCTTAACCGTAAAATCCGTATCATCATACCGGATAGAGGGATTCCCGGTACCAACCGAGCAGTCATCAGTGTAACGCGTAAACCCAGGTTAAACCTCGAGCACCGGGTGGGTTGGTTGATCCGTTTCCCCTACGGGTGCATTGAACAGACCACCTCATCGGTGTTCCCACAATTGTATCTTAAGGACTTTCTAAAAAAATCTCCGGAGGATGAGAAAAACATTGATACCAATATTAATGCAGGCATTGCCCGACTGCGGCGGTTCCAGCTGCCTTCTGGTGCTTTCTCTTATTGGCCTGGCAATAAATCAGTATCGGTGTGGGGTACCATCTATGCCGGCCACTTTATGGTAGAGGCCAAAAAACTGGGGTACAATGTGCCGGAAGATTTATTCTCCGGGTGGATGCGGTTCCAGAAGTCGCGGACCTTAATGACAGTTGACAACCTAACAGAACGCATCTATCAACTCTACGTCCTGGCTCTGGCAGGCAGCCCCCAAATGGGGCCTATGAATCTAATAAAAGAAAACAATCTCCAACATATGTCCAACACCCACAAATGGATGCTGGCTGCAGCCTATCATATGGCCGGAAGCCATGGAACCGCCAAAAGTATTATTAAAAATGCCTCCCTGAAGGTAGATGACTATTGGGAAACCGGCGGTACCTACGGCTGCCGGCTGAGAGACCTGGGCATCATCCTGGAAGTGCTGACGCTTTTTGAGGATTGGAACAAAGCCGATCCGCTGTATGACGATATCCTGGATGAAATCTCCGGTGATCGATGGTACTCCACCCAGGCATTGGGCTATTCACTGATGGCATTGGGCAAGTACATGCGCGCCAATGAAGGGGATTTCAGGGAAGAAAAACCGGTGCTCTCCGGTTATATTATATTGCCGGGTAAGAAAAAGATACCGTTCCATACAGATCAATTGCGATTTTCCCAGGTCATTGAGAGTGGTTTTGGCCAGGAAGCTGAGGTCTTATTGGATCAAAAAACCAAACTTCAGCGCGGGTTTGTGGTAATGGAATGGAGTGGTGTGCCTTTGCACCCGGATGTGAAAGAAGAATCAAAAAACCTCTGGCTCTCGGTGGAGTGGTTGGATGAGAATGGTATGGCAATCGACCCGGCCCAGATCAAGCAGGGAACCACTTTCTGGGGTCATTTCTCCGGGGGATTGTCCTCTTACTCCCGCAGCCGCCTGGAGGAACTGGCTTTGGTGCAGGTGCTGCCTTCCGGGTGGGAAATTGAAAATATCCGGCTCCTGCAGGAGGCAGTTCCGGATTGGATGAAAAAATGGAACCTCCACCGAGAAGAGTACCTGGATATCCGGGATGACCGTATCATGTGGTTTTTTGATATACCCGATTACAGGAAAACCTATGACTTTGTGGTAAAATTAACCGCAGTGACCGTCGGAGAATTTATTCTACCCCCCACCCTGTTCGAAGCCATGTACAACGATAAGTTCAAAGCAGTCAAGAAGGGAAAATTCGTGAGGGTTTTGGAGTAAAAAAAGTGCCTAAAGTGACTAAAGTGAGCTAAAGTGCCTAAAGTTATGGTGCGCCATAGAAACGGCGCGCGATATCTTTTAGAACTAAAAAGGTATACGGCGCGAAGCGCCTCCTTAACTTTAGGCACTTTAGGCACTTCCTACTTTAGGCACTTACTTACTGTATCCCTTCCTGGTCGAGCAGTTGGACCACCTGTCGGTAAGCATTTCTCCCTTCATGGGTACGGGAACCAGACGCATCGTAAATAATAAAATGGGGAATGGAACGAATACCGTACTGCCGAACCACAGGTGCTGCCCAATCAATTCCACGCACACCTTTGCGGTTGATGTCTATTTTTACCACTACGATATCATCCCTTTTCTCGTCCAATTTCTTTAATAACGGAGATATCTTTCGGCACGGGGGACAATAGTCACTGTAAAAATCAAATATAGTGGTTTTGCCTTCATGCACCAGGGTTTCGATATTCACTTTCTCTCCTGGTCCATAGGCATTGGAAGACTGACTGTTGGAACCCTTTATCAGGATCAAATATCCCAGCACTGCCACCCCCACCACCACGACAATCAACAGGAAATGCGTGAAGTTCAGTGTGGGTGATTGCTTTTTCATGGGCGTTTGATAAAAATCAACGGGTTCGGCTGCCTCTTTTATAATTTTTCCACAACTGATACATTTGATACTATCGTCAGGTGTGAACATATCACAATGTGGACAATTCATTGTAACCTCCTTTTTAATAAGAGCCCGCAGAACTATCGGATGCCTTCTTGATTGAGTAGTTGAGCCACCTGTTGGTAAGCATCTCTGCCTTCATGCGTACGGAAACCAGATGCATTGTAAATAATAAAGTGGGGAATAGAGCTCAACCCGTACTGCCGAACCACAGGCGAGCCCCAATCGATTCCCCGCACACCTTTGCGGTTGATGTCTATCTTCATCACTACGATATCATTCCTCTTCCTGTCCAGTCTTTCCAGTAACGGTGATATCCTGCGGCAAGGACCGCAATATTCACTGTAAAAATCAAATATAGTGGTTTTGCCTCTCTGTACAAGACGCTCAATGTCTATTTCCTCCCCCGGTGTATGAGAAAGGATAAGTTTTTCAGCGCTTTCCTTTTTTACCCAGGCATAAGGGTCCTCGGGTTCTTCTTCTTTTTCCGCTTCCGACTCATTTTCATCAGGTGTTCCGGATTCTTCGATTTCTTGACCGCTAGAGGGGTTCTGGGTGGTATCTTCCCAGGGATCACTCGATTTTACAGGCGTTTCCCGGGCAGCGGCACTTTTTCCCCTGTCTAATTTTACTTCCATTTTTGGCTGATTCGATCTGTCGATATTGGTATTCTCCTTTCCTTCGCTGGCATCCTTCTGAAACATAAAATATGCCATCACTGCCAATCCTACAATTATTACAATCAAAACGACAACTGTCAGGTTCAATGTCTGTTTTTTTTCAGGTTTTGATATGAAGTCACGGGGATCCAGGCCTGCCTTTATAATTTTTCTACACTTTGGACATCTATAATTATTGTCCGGTATGATTTGGCGACAATGGGGACAAATCATTAAAACCTCCTTTTTTTGCCACGACTCTCTTCTACCATAAAAATCATAATTTTTCAATAACAATTAACACCCAAAATCCACCACCTAAAATTAGGACATCGGTGGATTTTGTGTTCAATGTTCAGTGTTCAACGTTCAATGTTTCTTTGCAGCTATCAAAAAACTCTTTAAAAGTCCTAAGTTTTTTAACTCTGAACCTTGAACATAGAACCTTGAACACCGATTCACCATTTTTTTGATGGGGAATCGGGGACACGTTAATTTATCAACCGAATCTCTGCCCGCATGACGACTATTTTCAGAAAGTACCTGACCATTATAAATCCCTGGTAGACAAGAAATACCAGGAAGACATAGAGCAGATGATGCACGATCCCCATAACAAGGAGATACACCAGGTAGAGAATCGCCAGGGAGAGAGCATAGAGCACAAAAATGGCTAAAATATTCAGTTTATTGGAAAAGGTAAATATGATCCCTTTTTTAAAAGAATATAGAATATTTTTGTCATCTCTTAATTTAAATATCCGGGAAAAATCATAGATGGCAGCAGAAAAAGTCAAAAACAACGCAGTGATTGCTACCCACAACCAGAAAAAAATCTCAATCAAGGTCTCGTTGGAGTATAGGGATTTTATATTGAAGAATATAATAAATAAAATGACCGGAACAATTAAGGCTGCAATAAGGTTGAGTAGATTGATAAGAGAGATTTTTAGCATGCTGAAGAAATTTTGGGTGGAGCTAGCAATGAGGTTGGTAAAGGAGGTTCTTTCTTCCTCTACCAGCACAGTATATATACCAGCGGAGACGTATATTGAGGCCAGTAGAAATCCCAGGGTGAACACTATGGCCAACGAAAAAACCAGGGGTAAACTGCTTTTATAATGCTGCAGGATATCGGCCAGGAAGGTAAATGTGCTGATTTTCGCACCTCCATCCTCATTGATCAGGGTGTCCCCTGCGGGTAAGGAAAAAACCTTATAATAGCCATAGTAAATAAAGAATGTAAATGCAAAATTAAAAAACCAGCCGTAAATCGCTGGTTTTATATTTTTAAGACCCACACCGAAAAAATGCTGTTATTCCTCTCACCTTTTACCTCCTTATCATTTAAAAAATTAAAAATCCCATTAAATTCTGGAAAAAGAAGCCGAACCTTAAGGACAATCGCCTGATAAAGGATTTATCCGGTTTGCGCACGATGGAATTGTTAAGGTAATTGTAATCGAGAGGCAATTTGAAAAGGGGATCAATGGCAGCGTAACGGATGGGTGAGGCATCGTAAAACACGATTTTTTTCCACTTCCCTTTTTCTTTCCAGAAAATTTTTATTATTTGTTGATTTTCCAGTTTTATCAGCAATTCCACCGGGAAGTAGCCCTCTTTTCGCAAAAATACCACCTCATTGCGATACTTATCAGGGTCGGATTCAATTTTAAAGGATTCCACAGAATGTACAGCATGATCCAACTTAGCATTCCCATTGATATATAGGTCAAAGGCCCAGGTAAAATCTTCATTCATAAAAGAATTAAAGGTCTCAATGAAATCACGGGTGGTGGGATGTTTAAATTTGAATGTTTCCACGTAAAATTTAAAAAAATCGTACATCTTTTCCTGACCCACAAGATTTTTCAAACTTCGGAAAAATATCGCTGCTTTTGAATAAACATTACTGGCATATTGGAAACCGCTTAAAAATTTCCAGGAGTATTGGTTCACGTTATCAACAGGTAAGAGTGAGGCATATCGCATACGGGCGGTTTCCCAATCTTCAATTTTAATGATAGAGGAATCCACCGCAGAGGCAGAATCTTTAAAATAGGCTTCTATGATTTCCAGTTCAAAAAAAGAGTTAACTCCTTCATCCAGCCAGGCTTCCCTGAATTCATCATTCCCAACGATGCCGTACCAGTATTGATGCCCGAATTCATGAATGGTGACCAGTTCGGGGAATTTGAAGGAGGTAGGCAAAAGATTCATGTGGGCGGTGGTAATCAGGGTGGGATACTCCATTCCACCAGAATTCAGCCCTTTATACGGTGGGTCCACCACGGTTATTTTTTTATAAGGATAAGGATAGATATGTTCGGCAAAAAAATGAAGGGCAAACTTCAAGGAATCCAGATGCCTGTGCTTGACATTTTCATGCCCGGGAGGCAGCAGCAGTTCAATGGTGGTCTCATGCGTATTCCCTTTTAACTTGATTTTTTCCGTTATTCTTTTAAATTCCGGGAAAGCGGTCCAGGCAAAATCGTGGATATCTTTCTCTTTGTAAAAATAGGTAACGGTCCCATCGATATTTTTCTCAGTTTTTACCAGGTTGCCAGTGGCACCGACGATAAATTTCTCCGGTAGGGTAATACTTACGTTGTATTCACCGTAATCGGCAAAGAATTCGGAAAATCGATGAAATTGATGACAATTCCAGGCACCGTCCTGCTGCAAAACCCCGATTTTGGGAAACCACTGGGCAATAAAAAAATACTCACCCTCCTGCCCAGTCCTGGCAAATATTTGTGGGATGGCCAGCACAAACTCGATTTTCAGGTTGATGGATTTTCCCGGTCCCACTGGTTTCTCAAGGGGAACTTCCATGACGGTTCGGTCGTCCTTGTTTGCATCGTCGGGTGAAATAAAACGGATTTTTTCGGTCAACATCTCCCCGCCAATCACTTCCATCTTTTTGATGGTGATTTCACCGAATTTCAATTTCGCCAGCTTCCTTTTTGATTTTTTGTAAAGCTTTCCCTCTCTCATGAACGTGGTTTTCTCATTTCGGAAGGCATTGTAATAAAGATGAAATTGCAGGTGATTCACCGGCACTTTAGAGGTGTTGAGCCAGGTTAATATTTCAGACCCGATCAGTTTCCGGCCTTCCGGCAGCAGTTGGGCTTCGATCAAATATTTAACTACAGGACCTTTTAAAATCCCCGGATCCGGGGGTAAACTCTCTTCTGCTGTGGTTTCCGGCAGAGGTGAATCTTCCTGTACGTTCTCCTGGGAGAATCCCATAAAGCAGGCAGCACCCGCAAACCAGGATGCCATACTGTCGGCTGATAAGATTACAAACGGCGAAAACGTTTGTTTTTTTTGTACATTTTTACAGGGCAATAATATAAAAGCGATTGTAAAAATCAATACAAAACCGATTGTTTTTTTCATTTTTCGGTCTCCTGTTTTTTTTCTTTTATTCTTTTAGTTTTTTTTCCCATTCCCAGGCGGTTTTAAGAATATAATTCAGGTCATTGTGTTGGGGTTTCCACCCCAGTTCCGCCTGGATCAGTCGGGAGTCCGCCACCAGAGCGGGTGGGTCGCCCGCTCGTCTGTCACAGGGTACAGCAGAAAAATTTATGCCTGTGACTTCTTTGGCAGCTTTGACCACTTCAGAAACAGTACTGCCACTGCCGTACCCGCAGTTAAATACCCGGCTCTTTTTTTCCCTTTTTAAATAATCCAGGGCCAACAGGTGAGCACTGGAAAGATCGTCGATGTGAATGTAATCGCGAATGGCAGTACCGTCACGGGTGTTATAGTCGGTGCCGAAAATTTTTAACTCCGGATAGTCTCCCAAAGCGGTTCGTAAAGCCAGTGTCATCAGATGGGTGGGTTTTTTGTAATTTTGACCGATCCGTACCTCCCGATCCGCGCCTGCCACATTGAAATACCTGAGAGCAATGTAATTAAACCCAGGACAGGCTGAAGACACATCTTTCAATAACATTTAAATCACCACTTTGGATTTACCGTAAGGATTAATGGGGTTCATGGCAGCTGTTTCAGGCACCGGGATTTTCTCCGGTATGCCGTAAACCGCAGCAGTAGAGGAAAAGACAAAATTTTCTATATTGGCTTTTATACAGGTTTTGACCAGTTTAAAGGTGTTTACGGAATTGTTCTCATAGTATTTCAGGGGCTGACTGACAGACTCTTCAACCACAATTGACGCGGCAAAATGAATGACACTTTTGATGTGGTATTTTCGAATGGTCTCTTCCAAGAAATCAGTGTCTTTCAGGTCTCCCAGGATAAATTCACCATAAAGGACACTTTCTCGATTGCCGGTGGACAAATTATCGTAAACAATGGGATTCAATCCTTTTTCCCCAAGGTCTCTGACAACGTGACTCCCGATATATCCAGCACCGCCGGTGACTAAAATATTTTCCTTTTCCATTGTCCTGGATTTATAAATTTAAACTGAATTTTCAGTGGCTTTTACCTTTAATCTCGAAAGGTATTCGGTGATTTTGATATCCTTGGGACATGCTTCCATACAATTGAATATGGTATGACATCTCCAGATACCATTCCTGTCGTTGATAATATCGATACGTTCATCTGCCCCGTCATCCCTGGAGTCAAAGACGAAACGATAAGCCTTTAACAGGGCTGCGGGTCCCAGGTAGTTCTCATTGGCCCATAAACTGGGGCAGGAGGAGGTGCAGGCACCGCAAAGGATGCAATTGGCGGCATCTCGTATATCTTCAAATTCTTCGGGTGTCTGGATAAACTCCTTATCCGGTACTGGTTTGTCCAATATCAGATGGGGTTTGATCCGTTCCAGCTTGGCAAAGAATTCATCCAGGTCCACCACCAGGTCTTTGATGATTTTGAAGCCTGGAAGCGGTTCGATTTTTAGTTTATTGCCTTTGAATTGATGCATCGGTGTTTCGCAGGCCAGCACATTCCGGCCATTCACCTTCATGGCACAGGACCCACAAATGGCACTCCTGCAGGAGCGTCGATAGGATAGTGTGCCGTCAATATTCCAGTGAATCTCGTTTAATAAATCCAGTATGGTAAGATCATGCTCCACTTCCAGGTCATAGGTTTGCCAATGGGGCTTTTGATCCTTTTCCGGATCGTATCTTAAAATTTTAACATTCACTTTTACTTCTGCCATGGTTCATCTCCTTTTCAATTTTAATATTTTCTTTCCAGAGGTGGGAACCTGTCCATGTAAATGACGACCTCTTTGGAATGATCCAGTTTGACGCCTGCTTCCGTTCGCCAAGCCAGGGTATGCCTGAGCCAGTTTTCATCATCCCGTTTGGGATAATCGGTACGGTAATGGGCACCGCGGGACTCTTTCCTGGCGATGGCTCCCTCTACCATGACCTCGGAGAAGCTTAAGAGGTTACCCAATTCAAAGGCTTCGATTAAATCGAGATTAAAAGCAGATGCTTTATTATCGATGGTGACCTCTTTGTAGCGTTTTTGCAGTTCTTTAATAATGATTTTCAATTTCTGCATATCCTCTTCCTTCCTGAAGACACCCGCCATTTTTGTCATGCTCTCTTGCAGCAGGGACCTGATATCGGAATACCGTTCGCTGCCACTGCCATTGGTGAGTGCGGAGATTTTTGCCTGTGCTGCATCCAATGGATTGGCTGGAAGCTTTTCATAGGTATTTTCTTTTACGAATTGGGACATATGGATACCAGCCACTCGGCCAAAGGTGGTGGCACCTTGCAGAGAATTGGTACCCAGGCGGTTGGCGCCGTGAAGCGATAGACATGATGCCTCGCCCGCGGTATAGAGGCCTTTCACCACTGTACCTTTGGCATCTTTAATGACTTCGGTGTTGATGTTGGCCGGGATACCACCCATGGAATAGTGAGCCGTGGGCTGGATGGGAACGGCTGCTTCCAATGCATCCACTTTCAGGTAGTTGAGGGCCAGTTCATAGACCTGAGGCAGTCGCTCCAATATACGCTCCCTTCCAATGGGCCGTAGGTCCAGGTGAACATACTCTTTCCCGTTGATTCCCCTGCCTTCGTTAATTTCTGTTTGTTCAGCGCGGGACACTACATCACGGGGTGCCAGCTCCATTTTCCCTGGTGCATAATTCTTCATGAACCGCGCACCCTCTCTGTTGGTAATATGCGCACCTTCACCCCTGGCTGCTTCGGAAAGTAAAATACCGTGCTTGTACAGGCCTGTGGGGTGGAATTGAACAAATTCCATATCTTCCAAAGGGAGACCGCATTCCAGGATCAAACCCAGAGCATCGCCGGTATTGGCATGGGCATTGGAGGTGATTTTGAATGCCCGACCATAACCACCCGTGGCCAATAAAACCGCTTTGGAATGAAAAACATGCAGACCACCACGACGAATATCCCAGGCACTCACACCCCTGCAACAATCATTTTCGATTAACAACGAAAATACCTGGAATTCATTGAAAAAATGGACATTATGTTTTACGCACTGTTCATACAGTGTGTGAAGGATAACATGTCCGGTGATATCAGCAGAAAAGCAGGCCCTGGGAGAACTGTGACCACCAAACGGGCGTTGATTGATAAGCCCATCCTCTGTCCTGGAAAATGGGACACCCAGGTGTTCAAGCTCGTACACTGTTTTGATAGCTTCAGCAACAAAGAATTCGATCACATCCTGGTCTCCCAGATAGTCGCTGCCTTTAACCGTATCGAACATGTGCTTTTCCTCAGAATCATCCTCAACATTGGCCAGTGCCGCTGCAATCCCCCCCTGGGCAGCCCCAGAATGAGACCGTGTGGGGTAAACTTTCGTCAATACAGCCACTTCCTTTCCGTTTTTGGCAATCTCCAAAGCCGCTCTTAATCCCGCCAATCCTGCGCCTACCACCACTGCATCAATCTTATGAAATTTTTTTGCCTCCTCTACTTTCATTTTAATGCTCCTTTCATTAATTCCAGGTTTGATATTTTAAGAATGGTTGCCGTTCCAATAAAGAGTAAACTCGAACCCACAATGAGAATCAAACCAAAGACAAAGATTCTCCAGAATTTAGAATGGATATAATCCTCTACCACCATCCACACGCCGTTGAGCCCATGGTAGAGTGCCGTGATTAAGAATAAGAATTGCAGTAAGTTAAACCAGGGAGACTGCATTTTGTTCACAACCCTCTCCCATCCAGGGGTGGTGGAGGTAATGAAATGATAGGTGACAAAATGAAACATTAATAAGACAAATAGTACGACCGCTGATATCCGCTGCAATAACCATACAATAGCACCCGTTTTTGATGTTTCTTTAAAATTCTTCTTCATTATTTCCTCCTAACCTGCCCATTGAATGTGAGAAAGCAGTAAATAACTTCCAATGGCCCACATCACTACTGCAATGGCAATCAGGATGACGAATAATTTTTTATGAAACAAGGAACCTTTGAAAAAATCGACAATCACAATCCGGACGCCGTTAAAAGCATGGAAGAGAATGACACCCCACAGTCCAACCTCAAGGAGTTTAAACAACGGTGAACTCAGGAAAGTCATCACCTGATTGAATTTATCAGGTCCTAGAGTCAGGGTATTGATTACCCAGATGTGCAAGCATAAATAGAAAATCAAAGCCAATCCTGCCAGTCTATGTAAAATCCATGCCCAGGATCCAATGAATTTGTAATAACTGAGATCGAAAAATTTGGTTCGTTTGTACAAACTAGTCCTCCTTTAAAGATTTTTAAGTTCATTAAATGTAATGAAGTTTAGTTTGTATTTTAATATTTTCATGACTTTACTGCAAGATTAAAGTTGACTTTTTTTTCAAAAAAACCTATTTTATATATATGGAAAAGAAAAAAGAAAGATTTTTTAATGATGACGAGCCGCAGAAACTGGCAACTGATCTTATTATAGGTAAAAACCGTTGGCTTACCCGGATCCGGTGGTTGTATACTAATTTTATCCTTATTTTTTTTATTGCTTATAATTATATCACTGGTTCCGTCTCTATTCATTACAGAGACATGATATTAATCGTAGCTCTTTCTATTATAGGAAATATCATCTTTACCTTCGCCCTTAATAGACACGTGAAGCTTTCTTTGGAAGAAGTTAATCGCGAGACACTTTCATCTCTGGCTTCCATTCAATTGGATTTTGACCTGGTGATATTGTCGCTGCTGGTCTTTCTTTCCGGTGGTATTGAAAGCCCTATCATTGCCCTTTTTATTTTTTATATCATGGTATCTACCTTTTTGATTTACCATAAAAAGGCGTTTAAAAACACAGTTACAGCCATGATATTGGTGGTGGTGATATTTTTTGCCAATGAGGGGTTGATGATTGTATCTTTAAAAAAATTAACCACCATGATTGCCTTTAATGTTATTTTACTTTTTGCATATTTGATTTCCGCCTACCTATCGAGGAACCTGAGAGAAAATGAACAAAAGCTCCAGGAACTTTTAGAAAAATTCAGGGAACTCTCTGTAAACGACAGATTGACTGACCTCTATAATCAGGCTCACTTTTTTTTACTGCTTAATTTGCAGTTGGAAAGAGCCAAACGGTATAAAAACACGTTTTCCCTCATTATGTTTGATGTAGACAATTTTAAAGATTACAACGACACCAATGGTCATATTGCCGGTTCTGAAGCGCTGCGCAAGGTCGGTGGATTAATGAAAAAAGTATTCCGGTCCAGCGATGTCTTGTGCAGGTATGGGGGAGATGAGTATGTTGTCATCCTGCCCAATTCCGATCACGTTGGTGCTTTCCTGGGAGCGGAGCGCATCAGGGAAACAGTGGAAAATACATATTTTAAAGGTGGGGAACGTCAACCGTTGGGAAAGGTGACTCTCTCATTGGGTATTTCCAGTTACCCAGAACACGGCACTGCTACAAAGGAACTCCTGGATAAGGCAGACAAAGCACTCTATCTTGCCAAAAATACCGGCAGAAACAAAACCGTCATCTACAGCGAAGACCTGGAAGAGTAAGATTCTACTGTTTTACATCCAATACTTCATTCAATGGTTCAACGGTCGGTGCATCCACTGTTACATTAAAAAACCGATGATTTTTATGCGCGAATGTTGTGCGTATTTTTGTCCATTTCCAAACTTCCCTGAAATGGTTATCATCCTCATCGGCTAATTTTTGGTTGTAACTCAAAACGATTTGTACTTTAGTGGGGAATCGAATGCCGTTCCGTTGGTATCCAAAATAGTGAGTGTCACTGATTTTTACATTCTCCATACTCTTATCGGCAATTCTCACCAGGTAGTCATAGCCTCTAAACGAATCTGGGAATGCTTTGAATTTTAGGACAGAAAAATCTATGGTATCCACCCAGGCAGTGGCAAAAATGGATTTCTTCGCCGCCTTTTTTTTTAATTTTATCTCGACTACAAATGCGTTCCGGTCCATGATTTTCTTTTTTTTGAGAATCTTATAAATAAATTTATCCTGGTTTTCTATGGCGAAAAGAATCAAGGGGGAGAGCGAGACATTCCGTGAATAGATAACGGTGTTTAGTTTTGCATCTTTTTTTAAAACCTTTTTCCCATTGTCTCGGAGTAAGAGGCGGTACTCTTTGATTTGATTGTCTTTCTGAATGACCTGATATTGGCTGATATATTCATCATATTTCCTGGACTTTTTACTAAGGTCCCTGTTGATTCGTGTTCTACGCTTTTTCAAAAAGTCTCTTACTTCCCAGTTCTTTATTCCATAGCTGAGCCATTGTTCAATGGTTTCCTCGACTTTTTCATCACAGACGAAATGAAATACCGCTGTTTTAAGCTTTTCACAATAGGTGGCTGTATTGCCCAGTATTTTTTTTAAATCATCGGACGTTGAATTTTTTATTTTAGAATCTTCCGACCTTTGCATAGAAGCAAAAACAAAGATACCAAAAACGATCCAACAGATATAAACTTTATTCCATTTTCGTACCAGCAATATTATTCTTCCTCCTGATATATTTAGTAGCAAATTTATTTCCAGAATAAAGTGAAGAATCTGTATTTAAAATAGGACAATCTCGATAAAGTTAGTGATAAATGATTCCGTACTATTCCCGTACCAGGTACTCCTCTTTTTTATCCTGAGCTATAACTTTTTCTTCCATTTGACACAGAGGAAAATTTATTTTATACTTATCCCACCCTGACCAAATTATAGAGTAGGCAAATGCAAAATCCTCTTGATAAAAAGAGCTTTTACATCCAATGGCACTTTATCGAGCGTTGTAATTTGCGGTGTCGTCACTGCTACCAGAAAAATTTCGAGTTCAGAGAGTTTGAAGAGAGCAAACTGTTAAGAATCACAGACATACTGGAACATACGTTGAAGAAATGGGAGAAATCCGGTCGGATTTCTCTTACCGGTGGAGAACCCTTACTGCGAAAAGACCTTTTGTTAAAACTGCTGCAATTCTTCGAAACTTCAGATGTTTTTTACTGGATAAGTATTCTAACCAATGGAACATTGGTAGATAAATCCATTGCAGACCAGATGAAAGGATTTTCCAAACTGCAAGAGATACAGGTATCCCTGGATGGAGCCTGTGCAGTATCGCATGATCGGCTGAGAGGAAAAGGGAGTTTCGACAAAGCAGTGGAAGGATTGAAACTGTTGAAACGTGAGGGGTTTAATATAAGTATCATGTTTACTTTACACAAACAAAACCGGGAAGAAGCGTTGAAGATCATCCAACTGGCCGAAGACCTGGGTGTGGATTTCCTGACTATCGAACGGATGGTGCCCTTCGGCCAGGAAGATATAAAAAACTTCTACCTGGAGCCGAATGAGCTTAAAGAAATCTATGAAGCGGTCTACCGTAAGAAAGTGGAAATCGAAAAAAAGGGGCGCTTGAAAATCCGCGTTTCCCGGCCACTGTGGGGGCTTATCGAAAAAAACATCGGCGGCTTTTGTCCGGCAGGTTTTTCCAGTCTGGCTGTCCTTCATGACGGTACGGTCTTGCCATGCCGAAGATTGGAGATTCCTATCGGCAATATCCTTGATGACGGTTTATTTAAAATATGGTATACTTCCGAAGTGCTGTGGAAGTTAAGAAATAAAAACCTGTTGGGCGGAAAATGCCGTACTTGTGAAATGCTTGGCAATTGCGGCGGATGCCGCGCCATTGCTCACGCACTAATCAACGATTTTAACGCACAAGACCCGCAATGCTGGAAAGCGGATAAGCAGCCAACCGGAGGTAACAGATGAGCTCCGATTTAGATGATAAAGTGTTTGCGCTGTCAGACAATTTCAGTCTTTTTAAAGGCAATTTCAAAGAGAAACGGTTTCAATTGTTCAATATCGAATGCGGCTCTATCTATAAATTGAATGAGGTTTCTTATGACATACTTTCTCTTTTTGATGGAGAAAAAAGTGTGCAGGGGGTTTTAAATGAATTGAAAAAATTGTATAATGTAGACCATGAAGAACTACAAAATGACCTGTACAAACTTGTTAGGGAATGGGTCAAAAAGCAGATTCTTATCGAGAAGGAGGTAATAAGATGAAGGAGAAAAAAGCCAAGGGAAAAAAATCTTATGAGACACCGATTTTCATCGAAGAGAAGGGCATGGATTTCACAGAAGAGATTTGGGAAGAGTTTAGCGGCAGTAATTGGTGTTTCGGCTGTACCAATTGCAACTGCAATTGACGTATAATTATTAAAAGATCATTCGATTAGTTCTAAGTGAAATAGAACATCGAAACAAGAATAATAAATGTTCGCAAAATGAATAAGGAGGGGATAAAATGAAAAAAAATTATGGCAGGATGAAAGATTTTTCTAACTGGTTTCTAATGGCAGAAAAAGAGCAGGAAGAGAAATTCGACGAGAAGTATCGGAAAGGTTTAAACTCCATTAGATTAGTTGTTGTGATCGTAATGGTGTTTTTCTTTTCTAAGCTAAATGGTATATTCCGTTTCCAGGATTTTCTAAAACCAACAGATGCTTGGAGATATGCAATCTTTGTTGGTTTTATATACATTTTGATTATATTGTACAAAGCATGGATAAAAAGGATATGGAACTTTTTTCAGAAGGATTCGATAATTCATTATATTTTCCTGGCGATTATTCCGGCTATAATTATATTTTACGGCTATCATTCTATATACAAAGGCAAAACGGGTTTTTCCCCGACTATTGAATCAAAAGCACCTAAAGAAGTAGCCCAAGAATACGACGAGATCATCGATCGTCTCAATGGATTTTATGCTTCTTTATTTACTGCCATTGCCGTTATTGGAGCTATTTTAGCTTTGGGGGCCTGGCGGACGATAAAAGAACTTAAGGAAAAATTGGAAAAATTCAAAGAGATAGAGAATGACGTCAAGTTTTTGAAGGAGAAGAAAAATTTGGCAGAATGGGTTCAAGATAAATTTGAAAAGGACGCTGACAAGAGAATTTTAACCTCTGTTTCTTTTGATTTAAAGGAAGAAGAAGAAAAAAAACTTAAAGAAATCGAAAAACAAATTCATAAGGAAATTAAAGACGATAGCTGGCTTAAACTTGTATATGCAAAACAATGGATGGAAGAGAAACAAAAAAATAAACTCTCAAAGGAAGATGATTTTTTAAAAATAGAAAATATTTTTGAATATATTGAAAAAATGGATTTGTTAAAAGAAAATTCGGAAATCCCACAACTGTCGTCTCACTTGAAAGCCCTTATGTATTGGTTTTGGTATGAATACAAGAAATTTGAATTTATAAGAAAACATAATGATAAAGATAATATACCATGGGTGGAAAAATGGTGGAAAGAAGATGAAGGAGACAGAAAAGTTGAATATAAAAGAATTGAATTATTAGAAAAGGCCGAAAAGTATTATAAAAAGACACTTGATCAGTATAAAAAGAATGAAGAAGAAAATGTGGATGAAACACTGGGTAATCTTGGTGTCGTTCTTATCGAATTATCGAAATTCAAAGATAAAGAAGATGAAAGAAAGAAATGTTTGGAAAATGCGTTTGAAAATCTAGAGAAGGTTATAGAAAAAACTTTTAATACACACTGGGATAAAGCACGAGTTTTGTATTATCTTGATCCGAAAGAAAACAAAGAGACGATTGTTAAATTAGGGGAAAAAGTGGAAAGAAAAATTGTTAACGAAGCTGATAGAAAATTCTTTGATGATTCGATTGAAAATGAAAAGAAAGAAATTGGTCTGGATGGGAAAAGAGGTTTTCCAGGAGAAATAGAATTTGGAACAAAGGAAAAGCTGTGGAAAAAAATAAAATCTTACCTTTGCTGCAAGTCCAAAAAAGAATAATAACCATGTCTAAAACTATCGAAGGAAGAATCAAGAATAAACGGAACCTGGGAGGCATTATCTTCCTGGATATTGCAACTTCTCCAGGAGATGTCAATATCATCGCCAGGAAAGATTCTTCTCATCCTCCTCTCTATGAAAAAATAGAGGCACTGCAAATCAATGATTTCTGCCGCCTGGAAGTATCAGAAGAAGAAAAGGATCTGGTAATTTGTCAATTGCTGGTCCATATTAAAAAACAACACAACTATTTTTGGAGCAGTAGACAATTGGAGATTGTCAGGGCATACGCTTTCTTAATGGACGCACTACGGGAATATTTTAATAAGGAAGGATATACCGAGGTGCGACTTCCGTCGATTCATGCAGGCAAAAATGACGGCGATTTCTTTGAACTGGATTATTTCGGTCGCACTGCCCGAATGACTTCAAGCAACGCACTGTTCCTGGACATTTATGCCCTTCAATTGCAAAAGGCCTTTTCTATCCAAAAATGTTTCCGGGCGGAAAAGTCACATACCAACCGTCATTTGGCTGAATACGATATACTGGAAGCAGCGCGGCTGAATTGCTCCCTGGAAGATACCATGACCGAAGTGGAAAACCTGCTGAAATTCGTGCTGGACAAATTCACCCAAAGTCCTTTTGCCAGTATAAGCCCCCTGGACTTCGCCGCTCTTAAAGAAAAAAAAATTGCCGTGATACCGTATAAAGAAATCGAGCAGCAGTACAACCTTGAGGGCAAAGGATTGGGAAAATACGAACGGGAAATCGCTCGTAAAGAACCGGTTTTCGTGATACATTTTCCTCGAAAAATAGCTTCCTGGACTGCAAAACCAATCGATGATAAATATACGCGCTCCTTTAATCTTTTACTTCCTCAAGTGGGTGAAGTAGTGGAAGGGACAGAGAGACAAACAAACATAGAAATATTTCAAGGCATCATTGAAACTGCTGGAGTGGAAGAGCAATTGGGGTGGTACTTGAATATGCTTCCCTATTCAGATTTTTTATTGTCCGGTTTCGGTTTGGGTATCGAACGTTTAGCTATGTGGCTCCTGGGATTGAAAAACATCAGGGAAATCCATCCAGTCTACCGGGATACTGACTTTTCAGAATTAAAAAAATAGTGATAAAAATACGATCGCTTCTAAATTTGTGAATTATAAAAAAAGTTGAAAAATCCAGGAACCTGGATTATAATTAAAGTGCTATGAGCACGAATAGACAGAAAACTAACAGGAAAAAGAAAGCCAATAAAAGTAAGTACGACTCCGCATGGAAAAAAGTCATCGAAAAACTCTTTAAAGACTTCCTGGAATTCTTTTTCCCCGATATCTCCCAGGCCATTGATTTCACCAAAAAGATTCATTTCCTGGATAAAGAATTACAGGAGATCGCTCCAGACAGCAACATGGGTGACCGCGCTGCTGATGCCCTGGTAAAAGTCCATCTCAAAGACGGAGGCATGACTTATATCTGTATCATTATCCATATCGAAGTCCAGAGTCAAGCGAAACCCGGCTTCATGGAACGTATGTTTATTTATTTTTACCGGGCTTATGATAAAATGGTAGAAAAAAATATCCCAATGATCAGCGTGGCGATTTTAGCGGATGACAACCCAAAATACAGACCCGATGAATATTGTTTTAGCCTTTTTGGCTTCGAGATGCGGATGAAAATACCTGTTGTTAAGATACTTGACTATAAGTCGAAAAAAGAATTGAGAGAAAGCCTGGAGTCTACTACAAACCCCATGTCTATGATCGTTAAGGCCCAATTAAAAAGTAACGAGGTAAAAAAAGCGGATAATGACACAAAATTCGAGGTAACAAAGGAATTAATCAGACAATGTTATCAACACGGATACTCAAAAGAAGATACCCATCTCGTTATGAATTTCTTTGATTGGGTCATCCGTTTACCAGAGTCTTATAAAGAGCGTTTAAAAGAAGTCATTAGAAAAATAGAGGAGGAATTTAAAATGGAATACATACCGCTGTGGGAACGAGACGCAAGAAAAGAAGGTGAAAAAAAAGGAAAAGAAGAAACTGCAAAGAATTTGTTAAAGATGGGAATAGATATTGATAGGATATCAAAAGCAACAGGCTTAAAAAAAATAGAGATAGAAAAACTGGCATCTAAATCCCGGTGAAAGAAAAAAGGAAACAGGTAAAAGCGTCCGTTCACCGAAGTCTTATAAAGAGTGTTTAAAAGAAGTCATTAGAAAGATAGAGAAGGAATTTAAAATGGAATATATACTACTGTGGGAAAGAAAGGCAGGGAAAGAAGGAGCGTTTTTTTAGCATGTTGATCAAAAAAATCGGGGGAAACTGGCACAGAGTCGAGACATGGAACGATTTTATCATCGGGTATAAATCCGGCGGAATTATTATTGTGAATTCCAACCTACCAAAATCAAAGGAGTTTTATATTCCCTTTTACAGTTTTTCCGGTTTCAAAATAGAGAATAATATCCTATATATATGGGATGAGGAGGATCAAACTTTTCAACTGGACCTTGAGAAACTTAAATTACTACCAGCAAATTACAAATCACAAATTACTATGTCCGAAGTTACAAACGAAATAGCAAAAAGCTTTTGTGGGGAATCCAGGGGGGATACTCGCCGCGTTTTCTCAAAAAGATTCTCCCTGGTGGAAGAGCCTCGGGCGGTAGATAATAATGACAGGATAACGGTGGTGGCTTACAAGCAAAAGGGAATTGATTTTTTCCAGTCCGAAACCGAAGAAAAAATTGCACATTTTGATTTTCCCGGTTACTCCTTTATCGACGACATCAAGCTGCAAGGTAATAAACTATATGTTGCCGATGTGTTCGGACTGCGCATTCTGGATATCACGGATATCGAACGCCCCATCCTGGATGATCGCTTTGCCGATCACAAAGGATGGGCTAAAGATTCCGCCGTTTATAAGCATTACTTATTGGTGGCGGATGTGATGGGAATTAAAATCTTCGATAAAAACAAAGACTTTGCCCTTGTAGGAAAGATCGAAACCAACCGCAACCGGGTGGCTAAAGTAGTTACTTATGGAGACTATGCATTTTTGTCATGCGAGGCTGTCGGATTGAAGATCTCCGACCTTTCCGAGATAGAGCATCCACGTTTAATCAGCGGAATCGTACTGCCCAAAGGCGTATGGGATTGTGATGTTTACGACGGCCATGCTTACCTGGCTGCTTATACCGGCGGCCTTATTAAAGTCGATTGCACAAAAATTAAAAACCTGGTACAGGAAGCCTGTTACACGGGGACTGAAGAGATTATCGGTGTTCATGTCAATGAACGGGCGGTTTATGCAGCCTGTTCCTATGACGGATTTAAAATATTCGATCACCATTTAAACCTTATCGCTGCTGCAAAAGGGATTCACGGCCGCTGTTGGACAATACTGGAAAATGATGGATATTTGTATGTTGCAGCAGGGAAAGGGGGTGCGTATATATATGATGTCAATGAATTGGATGACCCGCTGCTGGTGAACAGGGTAAAAACGGTTGAGGCCCGCGACTTAGTTATTAAAAACCATTCTCTCTATATTGCCGATGGCCAAAATGGTGCATTAGTCTACGGCATTTCTGATATTCATAAAATTAAACACATAAAAAAAATACCATCCTCAGCGTTCACCCGCAGTATCCTGGTGGATGAAGAATATATTTACAAATCCGACGGGGATGGAGGTTCGGAAGTTTATGAAAGAAATGAATAATGCAATCTTGTTTAATCGGGATGGCAGTTTAAAACAGGGAGGAATCTTCGGCGATGATTCCCCGGTTATCGATGATGAAGTCCAATTTAAAGAAGGCATCGACACCAGGTTCATGGATCTGATGATCAAGCTCTATAAGCCCTTTTTAAACACATCCTATAAGAAAGCCCGATACCGGTACACGGTTCTATCGAAACATAAATACAACCACCCAGTGGGTTTCATTGCTGTAGATCGGACGACTGCCATTGCCCAATTTATTGAAATCGCTCTTATCCCGGACCTTAAAGAGAAATATTACGCTCTTTTAACACTGCAAAAGTTATTTCAAACCTTGCCTTTTGAAAAATATGGCTGGACCGTGGACAAGTCCAATTACCCATCTATCAGGCTGCTGGAAAAATTGGGCGGGGGGTTTTACGAAAATACCGTTAACAACAAAAAACGTATCAAGGCGGAAGGTTTTTTCAGGGTTGGCAGGTCCGTTTCCAAAAAAATGCAAGACGCTTTACAGTTACTCAAACCTCAAGCCAGAGAAAAATTCCGCGAGTGGCTCAAAGAATTCAATGCCAGGAAAAACGAGAGACAAGAGCTTAAGCAATACCTGGAGGAATATACAACATGAAAATAATCGATGCCCACTGCCATATCCATAAACCCCAGTGGAACATACCGGGACAGGAAGAGAAAGATGTTTTTTCCAGGTATCAAAAGGAAAGCGGAGATGAGAATCAAATTCTTGCCTATATGGCGGAAGCAGGCATTGAGAAAAGCATTATATTTCCTTATGCATCGGTATTGATCAACCTTGAAATTGCCAATCATTACACCGCGACTCTCTACCGGAGATATCCTGACAAATTCATTACCTTTACCGTTATAGATAATAAACCCGCTTACTGGAGAGCCAACGGAGTTAAAGGCTTTAAAGAGCACGTATACGGTCAACGTATCCTGAGAGACAGTAAGGGTATGGAAACTTTTTCACAGGATTTTAAAGAAACCTATGCCTATATGGAAAAACACCGGATCCCCTTGCTGCTGCATGCAGGAACAAACCGTGTTCAACGGCTTCAGCAGGACATCTTTAAAGATACTCCTGATCTATTAGTCATATTGGCCCACCTGGGTGCGGATTTCCCGGAAGCCAACAACCATCAACCACGAATAGAGCAGGTCAAAAGCACTCTCACTGCCTTGAAAGATTTTCCGACTATCTATTTCGACATCTCAGCTATCACTGACCCAAACATTCTCCAGGCCGGAGTGGAAATCGTGGGCAGTAAAAAACTCATATTCGGTTCCGACTTCCCTTTTGCAAAACCGATCGAAACCCTCAGGTTGTTGAAATCCTTAAAAAATTTGTCTTCTCAAGGCCTTGAAAATATTCTTTATAATAATATAATTAAGCTGTTACAATTCCAGGAATAGGAGCCACGACAATAAAAAATGGAAAAACTGTTCTCCACTATAAGGTCTTTGCGCAGCATGATCGCGGAGATGAACCACAAAAATCTCGACTTGAAGCGAATCACCAAAACCGCATCGTTGCTGATATGCAGCGGTTTATCCACCAACTCCATTCCTGCTGGTATTACAAGACGCTGCGTTACTGAACAGCATGAGGACGGCGGTTGGGTGTCCATCGTAGACACCTTGTGGAATGCCTATTTTCTCAAATTGCTAGGTTCCCAACAGTATAAGCTGCAAATCGATAAAGCCAAATCCTTCCTGCTTTCGCAGATCAATGATCACGGGCTTTGGGGTAGATCACCGCGTGATATCAGCCGCATCCCAATAACAGGCATACTCTTTTACCTCTTCCCGGATCTTGCCAATGGTGACAGACTTTTATTATTGGAGGAGCTGTGGCAATCGGAAAAGAAATCTATAACCTATAAAGCCGCCTATACTCTCATGGCTTTCAATGCCACAGGATATTCACCTCAAGACAAAACCCTGACCAGAGATACGGTTGAATGGCTCATGGAAAATCAAAGACCTGACGGCAGCTTTGCGCCCTGGAAAACACACCCTGTGGCTTCTGACGTTTTTTGCACTTCGGTTGCCGTGCTTGGCCTGCTTCAATACAAAGAATCAGTCCTGCCCGAAACTTTTGATAAATCTTATAGCTGGCTACTATCTCACCGCTTATCCAGCGGTATCTGGCCTTATCATGAGATCGAAGACGGCGCATCATGGGCTTTGTATACCTTAACCCAATTATTAAAACATAACATGGTTTCCAATGGCTAATATTTTACTGGTATATCCCGCCCCTGAAGAATTTAAAGCAAGACGATTCGGTTTCTCACTGGACCTGCTTTATATTGCTTCCCTATTGAAACAAGCAGGCCACTGTATTGTCAATTACCTAGACTATTCTACTGAATCCTTTGACCTGGAAAAATTTTACACCAACGCAGACAAAGCAGAAGTAGTTATCCTTGAATTTGATAGTTTTCCTTTAAAAAGGGCCATTAATATCCGGCATGGGGAGAACCTGGTCCAGGTCATAATAAAAAGGTATGGCAGCGGAGTCAAAAGAATAAAGAAAATCGTTCTTTTTGGTAATGATATTTCTCTAGAAAGAAGCGTTTGCAGGGAGTCCAGGGGGGCGTTCTTCTCGAAAAGAGATCCCCTGGCTGCCGGAGGTGAAAAATTAGAATTTGACTATGCATTAGCCACCGGTTTTGAAAACAACATCAACTCCGTAGTGGATTGTCTTCTAAAAGGGAATTCTCCCCGTGAAATCCAGCCCCTTGATGATCTAGACCAGCTGCCGTTTCCGGATAGGGGCTTGTTAACTTCTTATGCCCAACGCGGGGGCACGGTTGACAGAAAACCCAAACTGGCAAAATCCACCTTAGTGCGCACCTCATCCGGCTGTTTGAACTCTTGCGTTTTTTGTCAACGAAAGGGCTGGCACAAAAAATACATGATCCATTCCATTCCCTATATAATCGAAGAGTTTTCATTACTCAAAAGTGATAATTACCGTAACATCTGGATATGCGACGACAATTTCACCTATGACCTTAGGCGATCCAAACACCTGCTCAAAGAGCTTGCTCGACAGCAATTGACTGTAAACATGAAACTTGCCCTCAGCAGTTGGACGCGCATCGATAAAGAGTTTTTAACACTTGCCAGCCGGGCGAATGTTTCCATCATCAGCTTTGGAATAGAATCAGCTAATCGTGAGATACAGGAATTTTACAGGAAGCCAATCCACCTGGAGCCATTCCGTGATCTCGTCTCATTTGCAGACAGCACCGGACTTTATACAGTAGGTAATTTTATCATCGGTGCACCCATGGAAACCGAAAATTCCATTTGCGAAACCTTTGATTATATCTTGGAAACCCCCTTTGACCAGGTCAATATAAAAATTCTTGACTATATGGCAGGTTCTGCACTTTATGAAAATCTACCGGCGGAGAAGAAAACCCTTTACAGACATGTATTTGCATGCAAAGAAGAGGATTTAAATGATTTTCCCCTGAATGTACTGAAAGAAAAGATCAACCGTTTCCAGAAGACATTCCAGGAGGTAAGAAAAGATCGCCTAAAAGAGAAAGTAGAACAAAATGGCCCTCCTTACCATATCCTTCATTGAGAAATACAAAAAGTAGCTAAACTCCATAAAAAATTACTAATCCGTATACAAGTATAGAGCCAGGTAAAAATAAGAAAGTCCGCCAAGTGGGCTTTTTAGAACTTGTCATTAGTTCCGCTTACCACTGGCAAGCTTTGAATATATCTATGACAAGTACTCAAAAGTCACACTGACAATCCTTTAAATCCCTCAATGAAAATCCTTATAGCTCACCCAGCCTGGGCCACGAATGTCTCTTTTTTAACATTTCAGTTGAAATTTAGAAGAATTTATTCTAAAATATAATACTTGGAACCAATTTAGAAAATGAATCGTCTTATGAGTTGGTAAAGGAGGTAAAAAATGTTTTTAGGTATCGATCCTCTTTATTGGATGATGATGCTTCCGGTACTTTTACTGTCGGGATTTGCATCCTTACGGGTAAAAAGTGCCTTTAATAAATATTCCAGGATCGCCAATCGCTCTGGTATGACAGGAGCAGACGTGGCAAAACAAATTTTAAGGCGAAATGACCTTAACCACGTGCAGGTCCTGGAAAGCAAAGGTTTTTTGTCCGATCATTATGATCCCACTAAAAAGGTGGTCAAACTCTCCCCCAATGTTTATGAGAGCAATTCCATCGCTGCTATTGGGGTTGCGGCTCATGAAACGGGTCATGCAGTGCAGCACGCTCGCCTTTATTCCCCCCTGATTTTCAGAAATATGATGGTCCCTATGGCATCCATCGGCTCAAATCTTGCCTGGATCATCATTGTGGCTGGCTTTTTCATGGGCATGTTGGGATTGGTTAAGATCGGGATTGTTCTATTCAGTGCAGTGGTGGTTTTTCAACTCATTACCCTCCCGGTGGAGTTCAATGCCTCAACCCGCGCAAAAAAGATGCTAGAAGAATACGGCATTGTATCTTCAGCAGACATGCGTGGGGTTAGTGCTGTTCTGAATGCGGCTGCCATGACCTATGTTGCTGCGGCTGCTTCTGCTATCATGACGCTGCTCTATTTCCTGATTCGAGCAGGCCTGTTGGGCAGCGACGATTAGAAGCTTTAAAGACTTGTCATTGTGAAATTTAAAGGATTGTCAGGGTGACTCTTAAGCACTTGTCATTGAGGAATATAAAGGATTGTCATTGGTCATTTGCTCACTCCGTTCGCGTCAATGAGAGCTTTAAGGCTGGTCATTAAAAGCCGTAGTGATAAAATATTTACCAATGACAAGTTCTCAAAAATACTCCTTGACGTGAGCGAAGCGAACAACCGACCAATGAGGGTGAAGTCAAATGAAAAACTCTAAAAAGGCCTGGGTGTTGAATTTATTTGATTTATATGATAAATTAAGGCTTAAGAAAAAACATTCGAAAATGGATACAACTGATAAGCATACAACAAAAAATGTGAAAAAAAAATTCCTGCTTCTATCAAAAATACTTGGTTTCGTACTTTTTTATTCGCTGGTTCTTATTGCCTCTGTATTTCTGACAATGAGCGCCCTAATAAAAGGTGAAGAAATCGAGGCACCCGATCTGAAAGGAAAAAACTTAAACGAAGCTTATAAGATTGCTATTGAAAAAGGGGTCTACTTGAAACCTATCATGGGTGATTACGGCAAGCAATTTAAGCCCTTAACCGTCATCAACCAGTTTCCTGCTCCTGGTGTTAAAGTAAAAGAAAAATCCTTTGTACAGGTATTTATTACTTCAGAATTGGTTGAAGTAATTATGCCTGATATGTCTGGTTACAGTTTAAGAGAGAGCCAGAAGATACTCAGGGATAACGATTTAAGAAAACGGTATATTTCTTATATGGAAGTTCGAGATGCTCCGGTAGATTCTGTTATTGCCCAGTCTATTCCTGCTGGTGCTAGGGTACCCAGCGATTCTGAGGTGGATATCCTGGTCAGCAGGGGAAGACGCAGCAAATCCTATATTATGCCGGATATTATTGGCAAACGAGCCGATAAGGTGGTATTCTATTTCGAGAGCAAGGGTCTAAAAATATCAAAAATAACGAAAGTGCCATATGAGGGGCTGGAACCAGATATTGTCATCAAACAATTTCCCTCATCTGGTTTCCGAATTAATTCAAAGGCCAGGATACGTATCGAGGTGAGCGAATGAACCGCGTTTCTATTAATCCTGTATTCCCCTCTATTTTATCGACCGATTTTTTCAACCTCTATGACAAATTAGAAACCTTTGAAAAAAACAAAATCGATTTTATTCACCTGGATGTGATGGATGGCCATTTTGTGGATAACATCTCTTTTGGTCCCTCAACTTCAAAATCCATCAAATCAAAATTTAACTTCAAGATCGATTCACATTTAATGGTTAGTAATCCAGATAAAATGATCCCTAAATTTATCGATGCAGATTCGGATTGGGTCTCTTTTCATATTGAAACCAGGAATAATATAAATATACAAGAAAATATTTCAATCATCAAAACGCATGGTCGAAAGGCCGGATTGGTGCTGAATCCAGACACAGAGATTCACACTGTTTTTCCCTATTTAAATGCTATCGATTATATTCTTTTAATGAGTGTTTTTCCCGGCTATGGGGGACAAACGTTTATCGAATCAACGCTTGAAAAAGTGGATCAATTGAAAAAACGAATAAAAATGGAGGGAATCGATTGCCTGATCCAGGTGGACGGAGGAATAAATACTTCCAATCTCCCTCTCTTAAAAAAGGCTGGAGCCGATCTTTTTGTTATCGGAACGTTTCTCTATAACTCTGACAATGTAGAAGAAACACTAAAACAAATTCGAAATAAAATAAACGGAGTCTAAAGATGACATATTTAAAGGATAAGAAGGATAAAAAAACGTATGGTTTAGCAGTAGTTATGGTGATAAGTCTATTATTGGTTTTTTTCAGTTGCAAATCAAAAAAAAATGTTGCTCTCACGCCAGGAGAAAGGGGATCGGCGAAGGAGATTTACGATAAGGCAAAAGCCAGAATAAAAAAAAATCCGGAGAAGGCACGAGTGTTATTCAAAGAGATCATGCATCTCTACCCGGACAGTCCTTATGCCAGGAGAGCAAAAATTGGAATTGCAGACTCTTTTTTTAAACAGAAAGATGCAGCATCCCTGATAATGGCTGCCAATGAATACCAGGAATATGTTAATTTATTTCCCAATTCACCGGATGCGGTTTATGCAAAAATGCAAGTGGGGATGTGTTATTATAAACAAGTCAGAAAACCGGGGAGAGACCAGGAGAACACCCATAAGGCCATTGAAGCGCTGGAAGCCATGGTCAGGATGTACCCGGATACAGAGGAGGCAAAGGATGCCAGGGAAAAGATTACCAAGGCCCGGCAGTCCCTTGCCACTCACTATTTTTTGATCGGTCGTACCAATTTCCGACTAAAAGCATATCGAGGCGCACTTGCCCGTTTCAAACAGGTAATCGACGATTACCCGGATTTTAATAAAAATGATACACTCTACTATTTAACCGGTAAAACCTATTTTGCCATGAAGAATTACGATTCCGCAGCCTCTTTTTTTCAGAGAGTGATTGGTAGTTTCCCCAAGTCCAAATATTTAAAAAAGTCCCAAAAGATGATTGAGAAAATAAATAGGATTCAATCCACAGAAACAACAACAGCAGAAGGTGCTAAAAAATAAAGACATTCCTGAAAAACCCGGTGTATACCTCTTTAAATCGGGTAAAAAAATACTTTATATTGGAAAGGCGAAAAACTTAAAGAAACGAGTGACTCAATATTTCCAGGGAAAGGACCACTCCGTGATTGGAAATCTCTTAACCCAGTCGGATGATATTGAATATATTGTTACGGAGGATGAAAAAGATGCGCTGCACCTGGAATACAATCTTATTCACAATTACCAGCCGCCCTTTAATGTCCGGTTGAAGGATGATAAAAGTTTTCCATTTATCGAGATATCGCTTCAGGACCCTTTTCCTGGAATTTACTATACCCGGCAGGTAAAACCAAAAAATTTCTATGTAGGGCCCATTACCAATGCGGGGAAAACCAGGACCCTTATCGATACGATTACGCGTATTTTTAAATTGAGAGTCTGTTCCGAAGCCACTTTCAAGCGGCGTGCCGCATGTCTCTATTTTTACATCGATCGATGCACCGCTCCATGTATTGATAATATCATACAGAAGGAGTACTCGAAAAATGTGAATGATGCGATTGATCTTTTAAAGGGAAAACGAAAAAAAATAGTGGAAAAAATGGAAAAGCGAATGAATCAAATGGCAGAGAACCTGGAATTTGAAGCAGCACAAAAGGTAAAGGAAGATATTGAATTACTGAGTCAATTTGTCCTTGAATCGTATATTTCCAGCGGGAAAAAGATCGATTACGATGTGATTGCCCTCCACCACGGCACTAATGATAGTTTTGTTATTTTATTTTCAATCATCGAAGGTCGGGTCAAACGAAAGGAGTTCTTCAACTTTAATACTATCAGTGCCCATCCGGAAGAGGTGTTAAAGGATTTTCTTATCTCTTTTTATCGCAAAGAGACCATCCCACCTGAAATTATTGTTCGGTTTTATCCATCGGATAAGGAAGCCCTGGAGCATGTATTTTCACAATTGGCCGGTCGAAATGTAAAATTGAAAATACCATCAAAGGGTGATAAGCGCAAGATGGCGGATCTGGCAGCGCAGAATTTAAATATGTATGTGAATAAAACCAACTACCCAGTGATCGGGCAGCGACTAAAAGATAAATTGCATTTAAAGCGGTTCCCATATTGGGTCGAGGGTTTTGATATTTCACATTTTTCCGAGCGGGAGCGGGTGGGGGCTGCTGTGGCCTTTTCAAAGGGAAAGGCTGATCGGAAACGGTACAGGAATTATCTAATAAAGAAAGCCGCTGCCGGTGATACTGAGGCGTTGAAAGAGGTATTGGAGAGGCGGTTCAGAAAAGCAGAAGAGTACCCGGATTTATTGCTGATCGATGGTGGTAAAGGACAATTAAGTGCAGCACTGGAGATAAAACAAAAATTGAATCTTCCGTCGGATGTGGTGGCCATTGCCAAACAGGAGGAACGGATTTTTATGGAGGGAGGTGGTTCAGTGGTTTTTCCTTCGGATTCACCAGAACAATTTTTGTTCCAGAATATCCGGGATGAAGTGCACCGACGGGCCATTACCCATCACAGGAAACGGAGACAGAAGCTGCCAAATTTGAAATAACTGTTCAAATTCTTAAAAAAAATTACTATTTAAAACGCTTGATCCTAAAGAGACGAGATTTATCGAGAATCTATAAGAAAATTGAAACAAGATGAGTCATATTACGACTCTTCTTTCATTGAAAAGATTTTATGGAGTCAGGTATTTTTTTCGTCATTAATTTTTTTAATATTTATGGCCCAAAAAATTAATTTTATTAATTTCTAAATTGAAAAAATACTACTCTGCGAAGTAGCTTTGCTACGAAGCACGAGTTAATATTTTGGTGTGATATTCTTAATTTTTTTAATTCGACTTCTTTAATATGCCTAAAATAACCTGCCCTAAAACGCTGCTTTTTTTCGCCATTATTCCATCAATACTCCCTACCTTATCAATTGCAGATTTTTTTTGCTATTTTCTCCATTTTTAATTATAATTATAATAACACTATCAGACACCAGGAGGTATTTTTGAGTCCTCAAGAAGTTCGTAATAGTTACAGATGTGTTTTAAATAGAGTGCAGCCGGTCCGAAAAACACAACCAGGATACATCCACGGATTTACTGGGATGAGTAGAACCGACAATTTTTCCAGGAGCTGGTAATGATCCCCCGCAGAAATAGCAAGCAAAATGTCAAATGGATCGTGATGGGGGCTATTGGTATCATTTTAACCTCTGCCTATTTTTTTCTCGTCACCACATCTCCCCTGGTTGACTTTTTACATCCTCATGAGTCCAGGGAAAAAATCCTTTCTATGGCAGAATCCTTTTACCAGCAGTTATCCATAAATCATCACCGGTTTGATCGAAGTACCTCCGCAGGTATTGATGAGGATTTACTGGCATATGCACAATATTACAGGAAAAAAAATAAGCAGTATCCCGAACTGGTGCCCGGTTTCTGGATCATCGATTGGCATCTTACCTCCGATTCCAATAAACCATACCAATTGAGACGTTTTTTTCAAATCCGGTACGACTTTAAAGGTAATCTGCTCGGTTTCCGGGACAATGTAAGTGACCCGGCAGCGGCTGAGTCCAATAACAATATCTCAGAAGAGGATGCACTGTTTGAAGCCAAATATTTCCTGGGAGAATATGGAATAAAAACAGATTCATTGGTAGTGGTTAACAGAGAAATAACACAGAAAGGCCCCAGTACGAAGCATAAGTTTGTATTGGAAAATAAATCCGAAGCATACACGGGTTTGCTGGATCAATATACAGTTGAACTGGTGGGCAGCCGGATTACTTCTTACCAACTGGACCGGGAGATCGATAATAAGAAGATCAGAATAGCAGGGACCAGCAAGGATAAAGGAATTGCAGGTATCCTGATGATCATTATCTGGGCTATTATTATCCTTACCCTGATTGTGCGGTTTATAAAAAAACTCCGTAGAGACGAACTGGAATTTAAACGTGCGTTATGGCTTGGAATGGGGCTGGGCCTGGGGGGATTTATCATGGTGGCCATCAGTGTCTGGCGTATGGGTAGCTGGGTAGAGATCTTAATGGGAGGTGGTATAATCGCTGTGTTGATCCTTCTGGGATTACTCATTGCGCTTCCCACTGCCGAATCCCAGTGCCGGGCGGTCTGGTCAGAAAAATTGGCCGCCTTTGACCTTCTGTTCCAGGGAAAAATATTGATCCGGGAGACTGGCGCTGCCATCCTTCGTTCCTTTTTCCTGGTAGGATTTATCCTCCTGATAATAGGCCTCCTGATCCGGGCTGTCACCACCTTCAACCTGGGGTATATCTCTCTGGAGAGTGAGATGATAAATGCATTTCAAAACCCCACCCAGGGTATATCCGTCACCATGGAAAATATCCTTGTCACAGCCTTCTTCGGTTTGACCATCCTTTCCTTCTGGCCTGGTTTCTTAAGGGAAAAATTCAGGAATAATACCCTTTTGTTGGTCTTACTGGTGGTCAGCTTTAACCTGGGAGGATTGCATTTTGGCTTTTTCGGTCCTCCCTTGCTGGCACTTTTACTGGTTTTACCCATTTCTTTTACCTGGGCAGTTATTGTGTATAAATACGACCTATTGACAATTCTTTTTTCTTTTATGGGGACAAAGCTCCTTTTGGATCTGACCCTGGTGTTATTGAAGCCCGAGGTCCTTTTCAGCCTGCCTGGCATGATAGTCATCATATTTGCCGTACTTTTCTTCCTATGGGGAATTTATTTGGTCTTTTGTCCCCGATCGGCTGAAGATTATGACAGCTATGTGCCGGAATATGTCAGCCGCATTGCTGAAAGGGAACGATTATCAAAGGAACTTGAAATTGCTCGCAGTGTCCAGATGCGATTTCTGCCCCAGAAAACACCGAAATTTCCCAACCTGGAGATCGTGAGCCTCTGTCAACCGGCCATGGAAGTGGGCGGGGACTATTATGATTTTATTCAAATAAATGACCGTTACATGAGCGTTTTAATCGGCGATGTCTCCGGTAAAGGAGTATCCGCTGCCTTCTATATGACCATGGTAAAAGGAATCATTAAAACATTATCCAAAAAAACCAGGATGCCTGCCATTCTATTGGCAGAAGCCAATGAAATATTTTGCGAAAATGCCCCCAGGAATGTCTTTGTAACCATTATATACGGTATCTTCGACCTGAAAGAAAAAACCTTAACCATCGCCAGTGCCGGCCATAATCCCCTGATTACCTGGAAAAAGGAAACCAACACCACACAAATGGTGAATCCCAGGGGCATTGCACTGGGTTTGGAGAAAGGACAGCGCTATAAAAGCATTATCGAGGGAATATCCATCCCCATCGCAGAGGGCGATGTTTTTGTCTTTTATACCGATGGTGTTTCCGAATCCATGAATACCAAGGAAGAAATTTTTGGTGAAGAGCGGTTGTGTGAAATCATTAAACAATCGGCTCATCTACCCCCACGCATCATACAGAAAAATATCGTTGAGTCTGTCAGTCGATTCTCCGGAAAAGCACCCCAGCACGACGATTTCACCATGGTCGTCGTCAAGGTGAAAGATTGAGGCAAATTGTCTTAGAAACACGAACACATGATAGCGTGATACGTTTTTCTAAAACGGAATTGTCACAAATTGTCTTTAATCTCTTTAAACGCTTTTTCTTTCCTGATATAGTCCAGGTCTGGGTCTTTTTCCATATGGGCACGGTTTTTAAAACCGGCTTCTACCGCCAGCTTTAGACTTTTCAGTGCGTTTTTCTTTTGTTTACTGAGGGAGTAAGCACAGGCCAGGTTGTAGAGTTGATAGAAAGAGAATGGATTCACTTGACTGGTTTTGGCAGAAATTTCAAAAAAAAGGATGGCTTTTTCATAATCCCCTTTTTGTAAATATTCGCCGCCTTCTCTACCCGCCCTGATATTGAGATCATGAAGCATACGAAAGGCCAGGCTGCTGTTGTATATATCTTTTGTGTTATTCGCCTCTTTTAGAAGATAATCGATGCGCAGCTGCCGGAGAATCTCTTCCAATCGTACCCGTTTCGTTTGTGGATTTTTTATAAAATAGGTAATCCTTTGGTAGTTTCTAATAAAATCCCTTTCCCTCTGGAGGCGCTTTTCTTCATCATTTTGGAATTTTTTATAAGCGTTGGATTTCTTTAATTGGGTTTTTTTCTTTTCCGCCTTTGAGGTATCCACAAGGCCGTCAAAAAGGACTTGCGCCGCTTCATAAGTATCTGCTGCATAATATATCTTGTCTGCCACTTCCAGGTTGTGGGCACGGTTCAGGGCTTCCTGGTAAAGGGTTTGAACCAGGGAGTTATCTTTTTTCCGTGTGCCCTTTTTTATGGCGTTGACCTCCATCCATTCAACAGCATGGGTACAGATTTCCTTTGGCGGCCATCGGTGATTGCTTTCAATCACCTTCACCCGGTGAAGCACATCTGTTTCATCGAATGCTCTGTCCAGGTCCGTCAATTCCCTGTAATTAAAGTCTGCCAGTCCAATAATTCCATACCAGGCCGCGGGTTTGATCATACCAAGATCGGCAATAGCCTTGGACAACCCGGCACCGCAAGCAATAATACCGGCACACGTGTTTCCGGTTAGCCTATGGAACCGTGAAGCTACCCGGGCGCCACCTGAAAATCCTGTAGAATATATCCTGTTGGGGTCAATGGAAAAGCGTGCCCTTGTATCTCTCCATACCGCCCATATGGCACATTGAATGGGCTCGGTTGGTCCGTTTCTGGAATTGTTGGAACACACCACAATATACCCATATTTTTCAGCCGCTGGCTTAAATAGTTCCAGCGGAATCCGCCCTCTGGCACCAGGATCAAACGCATACAATATGGGCCATTTCTTGTCTATTGAATAATCAATTGGAAGATAAAGGGCGTAACTTTGCTCCGGATCAGCTTTACATAAAGCTTTATCGATAATCTCCCCTTTCACAAATCCCTCTGCTGCCGTTAATGGAAACGAGAGACCTGTGGATACAATCATTGCAACAACCAACGGAAAAACAATTCTAAGTCTACTTATTTTCATAATGCCCATTATAGTTCAAATTCATAAGAAGAGTCAAATACCTCTGTTCCTTTGCAGCATATTTAATTTTGCTGACTGAATATGACCCACTGTCTACTGAAACTTTGACCATTTCCTGACCCAACTGGCAAGTGGTTATTGACTTTTATGTCCTATTGTATTAAAATTTCCGAGGTATGTGGATAAATAAGAGAAATTCCTTTTTATTGATTAGCCTTATTAAAATCTACACCTCTACTCATAAACCAGTGAGTTCAAAACAGTTGGCGCAGGTGATACCCCTTTCCGAATCCACCATCCGAAAAGAACTGCAAAAACTGGAATCTTACGGTTTTATCTATAAAGCCAGTGCATCCGCCGGTAGAGTACCTTCAAACAAGGGCATTAAATACTATTTAAAACAACTGATCGATGACCTAAAAGCCAATAATGATATTATCGGTTTACCAGAAATCAATAATGGAGATTTTAACAATATATCCGAAGATTTCCTCTCCCTACTATCCTCCAATACCAATAATATTGGGTTTTTGTTTTTAAATTCTATATTTGATTTGAATTTTATTATCATTAAATTAATTAAAGTAGGCTCACATCGAGTGATGACCATCCTTCAAACGTTGAATAATTGGACTTTTTCAAAGATTTTCAAGACCAACGAAAATTATTCGGAGAAAGATTTAAAAAAATGGGAAAATATCCTTAATAGGGAATTTAAAGGAAGAACGTTAAGAGATACCTTTAAACGAATCAGGAATAAGCTTCATAAAGAAAAAGAAAAATACCTGAAAATTTATAGAGAACTTTATTTCTTGTTGGGAAATGAGGACTTATTAACAGCCGAATTCTTTTTTAAGGGTACATTAAATATTCTTGACTCTGATCTGGTGAACCCATCCAAGGTAAAGAAATTACTGGAAACCCTTGAGGAAAAAGAAAAGCTTTCACATTTTTTGAATGACATTTTACATAATAATCTTGCTCGAACGCCCATTGTGGCGCTCGGTGCAGATACAGGGATATCGGATCTTGAAGATTTTATCCTTATTTTCTCAAATTTCTATTATTCAGAAAATCCAATAGGGAATATTGGTGTTATTGGTCCCAAATTTATGCCCTATCCCGATACGATTTCTCAAGTCAATCGGTTTTCCACGTATTTTTCAAAAATTCTTTCTAAAAATCCAATGGAGGTCTAAAATAAAATGATAGAACAAGGCGATGTGGTTGAAAAGAACCACTCAGAAGACGAAGAAGAGGTTGAAAAAGAGAGTCCTAAAGAAGAAGAAAAGGCCAAAGATACCACGGCCAGGAAAAAAGCCACCCCTTCCGTAACCAAGAAACTCCAGAAAAAATTAAAAGAACAAAAAGAAATACTGGAGAAAGTAATCGAAGAGAGAAATGAATTTAAAGACAAATACCTGAGAAGTTTAGCGGAAATGGATAATTTCAGGAAACGGGTTAAAAAAGAAAAAGAAGAATTCCAGAAATATGTTCTGGGTGATTTTATTTTGGGGTTACTGGAAGTGGTTGACAATCTTGAACGGGCGCTAAAAGCCAAAACACCTTCGGAAAAAGAAGAATCGGTCTTAAATTTGCTGGTTTCGGAAGATGAAAAATCAATCATTTCTGGCGTTGGAATGATATACAAACAATTGCTGGATCTTCTCAAGAAAAATAATGTGGTGGAAATTGACGCATTAGGTAAGGTTTTTGACCCCACTCTTCACCAGGCCCTTTCAAAGGAAGAGAGAGAGGACGTTAACGAACCTGTTGTACTTGAGGTATACCAGAAGGGGTATAAGTACAATGATAAGTTACTGAGACCCTCGCTGGCAAAAGTGGCGATGCCCAAAGATGAGGTGAAGGAGTATGCAGAGGAATCCACTGAAGAAGAAAGCAGAGGCGAAGAATAAATCAATAAATAATTGAGAATGAAGGATGGCCAAAAATATTGGAATTGACCTGGGAACCACCAATTGCTGCATCAGCTATCTGGAAGGAGTGGAACCAGCTATTATTCCCAATCCAGAGGGTTCTCGGGTAATTCCATCCATGGTATCGGTAAATCGTGAAAGAAAACGAATCTTTGGTAACATTGCTAAGCGACAATTTATTACCAACAATGAAAATACCATCTGGGGTGTCAAACGCTTGCTGGGAAGAAAGTATGACAGCAAGGAAGTCAAAGCCACACTTCAACGGATCAATTTCAACATCATTGAAGCGGAGAATGGGGACGTCAAAATTCTACTGGCAGGGGAGGCTTATTCCCCGGAAGAAATCGCAGCCATGCTATTGGGGTACTTAAAACTAGTAGCAGAGGAGTACCTGGGCGAAGAGATTGGAGATACGGTTATTACGGTACCGGCCTTTTTTAATGATGCCCAGAGGCAGGCCACAAAAGTTGCCGGAGAAATCGCCGGATTAAACGTGGTACGAATTATAAACGAACCCACTGCTGCATTAATCGCTTATAAAAAGCAAATCACCAAAGATGGCCTCTATGCGGTATATGATCTTGGGGGTGGAACCTTTGATATTTCAATTGTTGAAGTCAACGGAGATATCTATAAAGTGCTCTCCACCACGGGTGATACCTTCCTGGGAGGCAATGATTTCGATGAAAGAATTATTGAATGGGTATTAGGCGAGGTTAAAAAAGATATCTCTGTGGATATATTCAGTGATAAAAACAGTTTCCAGAGAATCATCCAGGCAGCAGAAAAAGCAAAAATTGAACTCTCCTTTAACGAGGAGACCCAGATAGCCATTCCTTATCTTTATCATTTTCCTGACGGTACCACTTATCACCTTGAGAGAAAGTTAACCCGAACCCAACTGGAGCATGATTCCATGAAGATTGTCGACCGCACCATACGCCTGGTGAAAAGGTCCCTGAAGGAAATAGATGTGACTCCAAATCAAATCGAGCGTGTCATCCTGGTGGGAGGACAAAGTCGAATGCCGCTGGTGGTGGAAAAAGTAGAGAAACTTTTTAAAAAGCCACCTTTTCTCGACCTGAATCCTGAAGAAGTGGTAGCCCAAGGTGCGGCTCTTCAATCGGAAATCATTAAGGGAAAAGTAAAAGATATTTTACTCCTGGATGTTACCTCCCTCTCCCTGGGAGTAGAAACCAAAGGGGATAACTTTTTTAAAATAATCGAGCGAAATTCCACCATTCCTATAAAAAGAACCAGGCGCTTCACCACCATTTCAGACAACCAACAAGTCGTCACCATCCATGTACTTCAAGGTGAACGGGAAGTAGCATCACAAAATAAATCCCTTGGGCACTTCAACCTGGTGGGTATCCCTATGGCTCCCAAAGGAATACCCCAAATCGATGTTACATTTGAAGTCGATGCCAATGGCATTGTAAAAGTGTCTGCTAAAGATGTTAAAACCGGGCTAGTACAGAGTATGAAAATCCAGCCAGCCAGCGGTTTATCCCCAGAAGAGATCGATCAAAGGGTCAAGGATGCCAAAGAATATGTGGAAAAAGATAGAGAATCTGTGAAAATTAATAAAATCAAATTTCAGCTAAAGGAAGAACTGGATACAGTCAAATTCTTTTTTGACAGGCACACAGCAAAGCTTCAACCAAAAGAAAAAAGTGAAATGAAAAATATCATTACAAGAGCTGAAAATACATTAGATGAGGACGTTCTTGATGTACTGGAAGATGTCCTATTTCGAGTACAAACACTGCGAAATAAGATAAATAGTATTTTAATTTCTGAATTTGAGGATTAGAAAATGGCAAAACAAGATTATTACGAAGTGCTGGGCGTTTCCCGAAACGCAAGCACCGATGAAATAAAAAAAGCGTATCGCCAACTGGCATTAAAATATCATCCCGATCGAAACCAGGGAAGTTCGGAAGCCGAAGAGAAATTTAAGGAAGCATCGGAAGCCTACTCAGTGCTGGGCGATAAAGAGAAGAGGCAAATGTATGATCGATTTGGTTTTGATGGTTTAAAAGGTGTCGGGCGAGGATTTTCCGATTTCTCGTTTTTTTCCGATTCGATTTTCTCTGATTTTGAGGATATACTGGGAAATTTTTTTGGTTTTGGCCCGTCAGGCAGAAGAGGAGGTCGGGGGCCGAGGGCTCAAAGAGGACGCGATATCGGATTGGAAGTCAACCTGACAATGGAGGAATCCTACAATGGGATTGAAAAAGAAGTAGAAGTGACCAAAGAAAGGAATTGTAACATCTGTGATGGCAGCGGCAACGAGCCTGGTTATCCACCAGAAACCTGTGCCCAATGCGATGGAAGCGGAAGCATCCGCAGAAGTCAAGGGTTTTTTTCCATTGCCACCACCTGCCCGGTGTGTAATGGTGCAGGAAAAATTATCACACATCCATGTAAGGAGTGTAATGGCAAAGGCAGAGCCATGGAACGAAAAACCATCAAAGTAAATTTCCCCGCAGGTGTGGCCAATGGTAACCGACTCAGAATGACGGGCGAAGGCGAAGAGGGATACAACGGTGGACGATCCGGTGATTTATACATCATTATCAATGTGGAAGAACATGATTATTTCAGACGCGAAGACAACGACCTTATCTATGAATTGGAAATCACCTTCTCCCAGGCTGCACTGGGCGATGAAGTGAAAATCAAAACCTTTTACGGAACCGAAAAAATTAAAATACAACAGGAATCCCAGGGCGGAAAAATTATTAGGTTCAAAGGAAAAGGCTTTAAAAATGTGAATGGATGGGGAAAAGGAGACCTTCTGGTGATACTAAAGGTAGTCACCCCTACCCACCTCACCCGTAAAGAAAGAGACCTATTCAAGCAGTTAAGGGAAGTCGAAAAACAGAAAAGCAGCGAACATTCCAGGGAAGACAGTAATTTTGTTAATTGATTGAATCCGTTAAATTAATGAGCATCAGGCGTTTTTACTCTCCTCACCCTCTCATTGACAATCACGTATCTATCACAGGGGAGGAACTACATCATTTAAAGAGAGTAAACCGGGCCAAAAAAGGGGATAAAATCGAGGTGATTGATGGCAAGGGAGCACTCTATTTTGGAAACATCCGAACCCTGAAGGATCACGAAGCCATTGTCGAGATTACCAGTGAGGAGAAGCAAGATAAACCTTCATCAATCATCATCATTGCCCCATCGCTGACAAAAAAAAAAGCCATGAATGTGATGGTAGAAAAACTAGCAGAGATGGGAGTGGATGAGATACGACCCGTTATATTTTCCCGGACCGATGAAAAATACAGCTCCTCCATGTTAAAAAAATGGCAGCGAATCGCGCAGCAGTCATTAAAAGTAAACAAAAAATTATGGACAACCCAGATATACCCTCCTGTCAGCCCATTTGAACTGACAGAGAACATGAAGGATATTCAGTTAAAACTTCTGCTTGATGTGGAAGGTGAAACAGGCCCTCCCGTAGATATTTGCGAATCGGTCGTAAGCGTCATCGGCCCGCCTGGGGATTTTGTCCCGGAAGAGAGGGAACTATTGCTGACAAAGGGATTTATACAAATGAAGATCAATAATAGTATTTTAAAAACAGAAACCGCTGCCCTGTCCATTGCTGCCATTTTATGTTGTTTTAAGGCTGAAGAAAACAGGTACACCTGTTCCAAAAATCTCCCAGGCAGCCTGCGGAGAACAGGAAGTAAAAAATGATAGAATTAAAGGGGCAACTGGGAAAGTATAAAATACTCAAAAAATTGGGCAGTGGAGGTTTTGGTTCAGTATACCTTGCAGAAGACACCTTTTTAAAAACCCATCGAGCCTTGAAAATTCCTCACAAAGTGGGGCCTCATACTGAAAGAGCCATGCAGGAATCCATTTTGCAGACCAAGCTGTTGGATCATCCTCATATTGTGAAGCTGCTGACCGTCGATATCATTGATCACAATATCGTCATGGTCATGGAATACATACAGGGCACAGACCTGGAAAAGGTACTGGATAAAAAAGACAAGCTGGACATTGAGACCGCGTTAAAGTATTTTATGCAGTTATTATCCGCATTAAATTTTGCCCACCGCCACAAAGTGATCCACAGGGACATACGTCCTTCCAACATCCTGATAACCAAAGAGAATGATATAAAAGTGGCAGACTTTGGTACCTCTACGCTGCTGGACCAGAAGCAGTATGCCACCACCAAAATCGGTTCGCCGCCTTATATGGCACCGGAGCAATTTGAAGGGCGGGCGGTTTTGGCCTCGGATATCTATTCGGCCGGTTGTCTGTTTTACGAGATGGTGAGCGGTCTTCCTCCCATTGTTTTGGCCAATCCTATGGAGATATACAAAAAAGCCAAAGCAGCAAATTTTTTACCCTTAAAAAAGAAAGTACCTGCTATCTCTGATGAGCTGGATCGGATTGTATCCAAAGCTCTGGCCCCGAACCTGGAAAACCGTTATGAAAGTGTGGCGGAGCTCATTAAAGAACTGGAGAAGATGGGAAAAAGGGAGAAAGAAGATAATACCATGGAAATAAGGAAGATAAAAGAGCGAATCGAGGCCCGTCATAAACGCACCGATTATATTTGCTGGAATTGCCATAAAGTCATGCCCAGGAAAATGAAAAAATGCCTCTACTGCGGAAAAGAACAATAGCCGCAGTCCACTTTTGAAGGAATCTCAAAATGATGAAGGATGATATACAACAGATTTGTAAAAAATTCTCTTTCATTTTTTTCCTTTTTCATGTAAACTTTAGTTGTAACATTCCCGTCTAAACCCTTATGGAGCTCGCTTTATGGAATTGATGAAGAATTACGAACGAAGACTGGCAAAACAAGTATGCGAAGGCGATAGAGACGCATTCCGGGAAATTGTCGACGATAATAAAAAGAAAATTTTTTACCTGGCCTTTGATTTAACCGGATCGCAGCAGGACGCAGAAGACCTGTCACAGGATGTCTTTCTTAAAGCCTTCCGTTCCATGCACACATTCAAAGGGGACGCCTCTATCAGCACCTGGCTCTACCGCATTACCCTCAATGCGTTCATGGATTTGAAACGCAAGAAATCCTTTGAGGCGGAAAAAAATCAACAACCTTTGGATGAGCAATTATCAACCAATCGAGGGTCTGTATTTGATGAGAATTCTGCTGCGGGAAATCCTGAGAACTATGCGGAATCCCAGCAAATGCAAATGCACATTGAACAGGCTTTGGAACGGTTGTCACCCAGGGAGCGATCCGTTTTTGTAATGCGGCACTACCAGGGCATGCCCGGCAAAGAGGTGGGAGTACTTCTGGGTATCTCCGACGGAACTGTAAAAAGCCTGCTCTCAAGAGCCATTAAAAAATTACAGAAGATGCTGAGTTTTTATAGGGAACCCCCGGGAATGGAGGTGGTCCAATGAAATCATGTAAAAAAATAAAAACGTTAATGGTGAATGCCCTCTATAATGAATTGCCTGAAACGGAGAAAAATATTTTCCAAGAGCATTTAAAAACTTGCTCCGGCTGTTCGGCAGAGTATAAAAAGCTGACCGCTCTTATGGGCGTAATGGATATACGGCAGCGGCCGCAGATGAGTGAAGATTTCTGGGATAATTACTACTTGCAAGTAGAAAAGAAGATAGAGGCAGCAAAGGAAGAAGAGAAACCATTGATTAAAACTGCCTGGCGGCGGCGAAGGTTAGAGTGGATAGAAAATCTTAATCTCAGAAAGCGATGGGTTCTTTATCCTGCGGCTGCATTGGCAATCGTAATGATGAGTATTGGCATCGGTCAATTCCTCTCCCTCCCGGAGGGCAAACACATCGTCGACACAGCCGTTTCCTCCATCCGACGCTTAAGTCCGGCTGTGGCCCAGCACTTTGATAACCTTCAACCACTGCTGATCGATTATTCCAATTACACACCCGAAGAAAGCGAAACCGTGCCTGAAGAAACCGTGATAATGGAGAAGCGTACGGTGCAAAAACTGCTGCTGGAGAACCAACTGCTGAAACGAGTGGTGGCAAAAGAAAATAATATATCCGCTAAACAGTTGATGGATGAACTGGAAATAATTCTGCTGGAAATTTCCAATAGCAATGGAGATAGGGAAGCCACCCTCCAGGCTGTAAAGCAGCTTATTAAGGATTACGATATCCTATTTAAAATGAAGGTTCTTAAACGAAAAGATAAAAGAACCTTAACCAAAACGATATAGGAGGATACCATGAGACTTCTTATAAAAATAAAAATATTAATCATTTTTATCGCCTGTTTCCTGGTGATAAATGCCAGCGGATACCTGGCGGCACAAGAAAAGGCAACCTCAAGTGAAAAAGAGATCCAGGAGATGTTCCTGGAGGCTAAAAAATCTGTTTACAATAAAAAATGGCAAAAGGCGGTGGAGCAGTTTAAAAAGATAACGGAAAATTTCTCAAAAAGCAAATGGGCGGAAGAGTCTCTCTACTGGTTGGGGTACAGCATGAATAAAATGACTCAAGGCCTTCAAAATCTTGAAGAGATCCGGGATATAAACGAAGAAGCACTTAAAAACCTGGACGCCTTGAAGCAGCAGTATCCAACCAGCCAATGGATCGATGATTCCAGACGTCTGACAGTTGAAATAGCTGAAGAGATGGTGGCGAGAGGATTGAAGAAGTATAAAAAATACATTATCAAGGGTATAAAAGAAGACGCAGATATTGAGATGAAACTGGTGGCCCTGGATGCATTGATGCACATGGATAAAGAGAAGGCCTTCCCCATGGTGGAAAAGATTATTCGAAACAACAAAATTCAAGAAATGAGAGCAAAGGCGATTTTTATACTGGCACAAATGAGAGACACCCGCGTGATTCCCCTTCTGGTGGAAGTGGCATTAAAGGATTCCGATAGTAAAGTTAAAGAGCAGGCCATCTTCTGGCTGGGGCAGGCTCGATCCCCGGAAAGTCGTAAACAGTTGCTAAAAATTTATCACAGTGCTGCTGAAGCTGATGTGGAAATGAAGAAAAAAATAATCTTCTCCATTTCCCAGTCCGGTGGAGAAACGGCTGTCAAAGAATTGATCGACATTTATAAGAAAGAAAAGGACGTGGAATTAAAAAAACAGATCATTTTCTGGCTGGGGAGCAGCAAAACCAAAGAGGCACAGGAATTTATTTTGAAAATATTGGAATGAGAAAAGAGGTAGAGGGGTAGAGGGGCAAAGAGGTAGAGAGAAGCGGGCAACCTGGAGGTTGCCCTACATCTATTTTGATTTCTGGGTAAATCACCTAAAATAATCATTGCGTTTTGACAAAATTCTTGAATTGTAATTGCATTTTTCACTGACCCTTTACCCCTCCACACCTCTACCTCTCTACCCCTCACAAATTTTCTTAAACATCTTGTAAACCGATTTATCCTCAATCCCGTCTAACGGTTTTGAAAAAAATAAAAAATTGAAAATTACGGAGGTAAAAGATGAAGCAATTAAGACTTATGATCATGATGGTAATTATGTCAGCCCTTGTAATGGGTGTAGGATTTACACTCACCGCTGATGATGATGAAGTTAAAAAAAAGGTAAAAGATGAGAAACTGGAATTAAAAGAAGCGGCACTCAATGCCCTGATAGTGATGAAAAGCGAGAAAGCGTTACCGGTCCTGGAAAAAATCCTGAACAGTAATGAAAACCCTGAATTACGTAAAAAGGCCATATTTGTCCTCAGTCAAATGGACAAAAATAAATCACTGCCCATACTGAGGCGGCTGGCTGAAAAGGATGCTGATCCCGAAGTCAGGGCACAGGCGGTCTTCTGGCTGGGGCAAATGGGCGGCGAGGAAAGCATCGACATCCTGCTGGATATCTATAAAAAAGTCGATGATCCTGAATTAAAAAAGAAACTCATCTTCTCTTTCTCACAGCATAAGAGTGACAAAGCCTTCACCAAACTGAAAGAGATCGCCTTGAACGAAAAAGATGATGAACTCAGGAAGCAGGCAATCTTCTGGATAGGCCAATCCGGCAGAAAGGGAACGCTGGACATTTTAAAAGGGGTTTTGGAAAGTAATGCCCCCATTGAAATACAGAAAGCTGCCTTGTTCGGGTTGTCGCAATATGGAAAAGAAGAGGGCATTTCCTTTTTGATAAATATTGCCAAAAACCACAAAAATAGAGAAATAAGGAAACAGGCCATTTTCTGGCTGGGACAGAGTAAAGACCCCAGAGCCATCAATGTGCTGGAGGAAATTTTAAATGAAAAGTAAAAGTAAACGTAACCAATTGGTCTTTTTTTTATCGTTGATAGGGGGACTGGGTCTATTGTTGGCGGCTCAGTCCGCCACTCACTTGCCTACATCTGTAAAAGGCCTGGAAGCTGGTTGGGATTGGGCACTAAAAATTGCTGAAAAAAGGGATGTAAAAAAGGGTTTTTACATCGGTTATGCCATTGAACGGAAAGAAAACGGCCGCGTGTGCCATGGAAAAAATAAAGGTGAAGGAGATAAGACACTTTATGAGATTCTTTATGGCAAGAACGCCTCCAAAGAGCAGTCGCACCACCTGACAAAACAGGTGGCAATACTGTTCCGGTTTGATACCCATCCCAGCCACCGGTTGGATTTTCAGAAGATTGTAATCAACAACCTGGACCAGCCAATAGAGACTGACATTGATAATGTTCCAATTTTATGGTTGGGCCTTATCCAAAGGGATGAAAGCATTGATCTTCTTAAGAAATGTTTTAAACACACCGATTCTGATAAAGAGAGGGATACACTGGTTACTGCTGCAGGCATCCATGGTCCCAATCCAAAGGTATTCGGTTTTCTACAAAAGGTATTGAGCGGGAATTATGCAGCTAAAATCCGGAAATCCGCTGCTTTCTGGATATCCCTGCAGCGAAGCTCAGAAGCGGCAAAAGTTCTGGAGCATACCGTTTACAATGACCCGTCATCCTCGGTTCGGGAACACGCAGTTTTCGGTCTTTACCTGGTCCAGTGCAAAGAGGCCAATGATACGCTGGTGAAACTGGCTAAAAAAGGTGAAGATAAAAACGTCAGGAAAAAAGCCATTTTCTGGTTGGGACAGAAAGCAGCCAAACGGAGCGCTGAAATACTGGAAGATATGGTCAACGACGACTCTGATACCGATATCCAAAAAGCAGCGGTTTTTGCTCTCTCTCAGCTTCCGAATGGTGTTCCCAAACTGATCAAAATTGCCAATACACACCGAAGCTTAAAAGTGCGAAAACAGGCTATCTTCTGGTTGAGCCAGAGTGAGGACCCCCGCGCTCTGGATACAATTTTGGACATCATTAAAAAATGAAGGGTGAAAGAGAACTGATTATTTAGCGAAACCGTATATTATCACTCCTATGTTTCCGCGTCTTCTTGCTCTAATTTTTCCGACTGAGTTTGAGTTCATACCCGGAAACCAGGAGCCTTTCTTCTTTACCATGACTGCTGCTGCTAACGGTTACCACCCGAATCGTTTCACCCATATAATCCCCCAGGCCACAAATCACTGCTTCGGTATCTGAAACTGGGGCAAGAGCAAGGCTTACTTCTATATTTTTAGCGACTGGGAAAGTAACATCTAATTGAAGCAAACCGTTGTCATACCGTAAACTAAAATCCTTGAAAAATGGTTCATCATCGCCAGCATTCATGATTTCATATGCTCCCAAACGGTTCAACCAGGTCTCTGGTATGGATATAGGTTGAATCTTTTCCCCGAGCCCATGGAACATATCGTTTGAATATAACGCTACCACTTTCCGACCATCGATTTCGGCAAATGAGAGACGTATAGGTTCCAATGCACTTATTTTGATAGGGATAAATCCAAGTAAGAGGTAGCGGAGCGAAAACGTTCCATCAGCATGAGGGAACAGACGAAAAGAGTATCCTTTCAACGATCCCTGTAAGTACTTCCATTTTACTTTGAAAGAGACAATGCCTATTCGGCTAACATAATCACCTTCCCAGGTCTTCAGTCTTTCCTTTGAAAGTGAGACGATTGGTGAGGATTTTGGTGCCGGGGGAGTAAGACCTGTTTTTTCCTTGATTGCCGACTTCAAGGTTCTGATGGCAATGTCGAGAACAGTTGAAATGGGAGGTGAATTTGTCAGTACCACCACTCCTAGTTTGTGCTCAGGTAGGATGATTAACATGCTGCGGAATTCCCCGATATTCCCCTCTTGTAATGCCGCCCTGCCCGCATAATCAAGATTGCTGCCTGTCCAATTAAGCAGCCAGGTCAGACCAACACGCAAATTAAAATCCAGTGAGACCTTGCTGTTCTGAGTACGTAACATTTCTGCCAGAGTTCCCGGTCTCACTATTTGCCGCTCTCCCACCCTACCGCCAGAAAATACCATCATCATAAAGCGGCTTATGTCCAGTACATTGGAATGTAATGAATGTGCCGGGAGATCCCTGACAAAGAGTGGTTGGGTCTCCTTTCCCTTATTGTACCCTTTTGACAGCAGTGCATGAGTCGGTGACGTACGTAACGTACCCGATGTACGCGACGTGTTTGACGTTAGCCAAAACCATGAATGGTTCATACCGATCGGACCGAGAACCGATTCATCCATATAAGAAACAAAATCCTTCCTACCTACCTTTTCCACCATATGACCCAATACACTCATCCCCAGATTGGAATAAGAGAATACAAAATGAGGCGGAGAGGGGGTGTATTCATCCTTGATTTCATGTAATAAGTTAGCATAGTTTTTCCGTAGTTCTGGGATACGGGCGGGATTACGGGTCCACATACCCTTCAGAAAATTGGCAGGCAGCCCAGAGTGATAAGACATCACAGCACGAGCTGTAATTGGACCTGCCTTGGTATAACGCGTCTTAATCGAAAATTCCGGTAAATAGGCTGTCAAAGGTCGGTCAATATCAATCTTCCCTTGCTCAGCCAACTGCATGACAGCGATTCCTGTGAGAAGATTGGAGATTGAACCCACCATATACACTGTTTCCGGCGTGGCCCGCACATTATTTGCCTCATCCGCATACCCAAACCCCTCTGCCCATACGATTTGTTGATCATCCACCAATGCGATACTGAGGCCCACGATCTTGTATTTTTTCATCTTCTTTGAGATCACAGAGGAGATATTTTTTTTGGTTTTGGTAAAGGTATATTTTTTATGAGGGAAAACAGGTTTTTTTGGGGGTACTTCCAGTACTGGTGCGGACACACTCTCCATGACACCGCTCAACATCAAAAAAATTAAAATAATCACCCCGGTATAAAAGAGACGAAGGCATTTTTCTTTTTTCCCCACATTTTTATTAGATTTTTTCTGCATTTTTTTTCATTCGTTTTACTATTAAATCGGATACTACGCTCAAAAAGACATTGAATAACATATATGGGATAAGATTTCAAGAAAAAAATAAAAAAACAGTAAAAATAAATCGTGGCTTTTTCTCCTCGTATCGTTCGTATTCTTCTGGCATGCTTTGTGAACTGGAAAAGGTTTCGACCTCTTGAAATCCCCGGTACTGAACACCGATAATCCTGAAAAGAATACTTAAACCGTTTATCGTATAGACGACTCAGGATTTTATTATAGCCTTCCAAACGATATAATAAAATAATGCAATGAGTAGAGAAGTAATATTGCCTATAAAAAAGTAATCGATGGAGATTTTGTTATCCTCATCTTCAATGAAACGAGTGGCAATCTTGAGCGCTCCAAATGCAATTAAGGCCTGAGGTAAGAAATATATCAGGGCAATAAATAAAAATAAACGTTCAAGAATTCCCTTAATTACAGGGCGGTTAATTTTAAATTCCCAGTGTTTTTCCAATAAAAAGCCCATATATTTGAATATGAAAAAGGATGCCATTTCACCAGGAAGGAGGATTAATAAAAATATAATAATATCAGACATATGTTTCACTCGATCAATAAATGAATGAGATCTCTTGCAGCCAGGTATTCATTTATTTTGAGACTTTTTTCTCTTCTCCAGACTGACGATTGATCCCTGTTAAGAATCCTGGCCACTATTTTATAATCTTTATATTCAAAAAATGTTGATACGATCTTGTAATCTTTGAATTTCCAGTTATCAATAAAAGATTGGTAAATATAAAAAGCCAGATTCAGTTGATCAGATAGCTTCATGTCATTGGTTTTTATAAAAAACCTTTTTTCATTATGTTTTTCCTCTTCCAACATTTTTCTAGAATCTGTCAACCCTTTTCCTAACATTCCATATGCGTTTTCTGGATTTATAGGTGTTTCTATATTTCCATAATTCAAAACATATCTTAATTTGAATGATATATTAGATTTTATAATTGATTCCTCAAAATTGATAATCACCTCTATCCCATCATTTAAGGATCTAACCACACTCTGAAATTCATCCCCAAGTGTAATTGTTATCGGAGATAGGAATGCTCCCTTGAAATTTGTATTGATTGTATTTGAAATTCTATTAAAATCGCTCATCAGTACAGTGCCTTTTTTCTGACCACTCCGAATAATATCTGCCATCAATATATATTGTTTCTTTCCCATATATTAATTATTGCAAAATTATTGCAAAATGTCAAGTATTGCAAAATTATTGCAAATATTAATAATTTGCAAAATATTTGCAATAATATCAGTCGAAACCAGCGGACCTTCAGTACTCAGCCGCAAGCGTTTTTTTGCCCGAAGGGTGCTATCCCATCATTCCAATCGATTGTGAGCGCAGCGAACCAAGTTTTACAATTGAAGAATAGGATAAAAGGGTAAAAGAGGTTACCTAATTGCAAAGTTTTGCCATTTTCTGGCAAGATATTTTTTGACAAGTCTGTAAAGAGTTTAATATAGAATGTTTACAGACATTTTCCTTTCTTAACTTTTTTTTGTTTTGTAATTTGGGATTTTGGATTTGTAATTTGTTTGTAATTTGGAATTTGTAATTTGGAATTTCCCGGACAAGCCAGTTCTTTTTGTTTCCGGCTTGTCCGGGTTGTGGACAGGCGCCAAAACAAAACGTACACAAATTCCGTATAGTAGCAAGTTAGAGGCCATATTAAAAAATGGAATAATAAATAAAAGGAGAAAGACAATGCAGAGAGCCATAAGTGTTTTTTTTATTTTCTTATTAATGAACTACGGGATTCATTCCCAGAAAGAGTTACACACAAAGGAACGCTCCGAAGTATTAGATAAATATAAATGGGATCTGATAGACCTTTATCCATCCGATCAATCTTGGGCTGAAGCGAAAAAGAAGGTGCTTAAAAAGATTGACAAAATTCCTTCATTCAAAGGTACACTGGCAGAATCATCATCAAAAATGCTAGACTGCTTCAAATTTATTGATGAAATTAGAAAGGAGATGAGACGTTTAGATAGTTACTCCTGGAATAAATTCAACCAGGACACACGGGATTCCAAATCCCAGGCAATGAAACAGGAAACCAACCATTTGTATACAAAATTCAACACCAATGCTGCTTTTATTGAGCCGGAAATTGTAGGAATTGATGACTCGACGATCCGAAAATTCATTCGGAATGAGCCAGGGCTAAAACCATACTCATTCTACTTGAATGATCTTATTCGCCGAAAAAAACATACACGTTCAGAAGTTGAAGAGAAATTGATTGCCAAAACTGGCCTGATGGCGCTTACACCTTCTTCTATTTATAGCATCTTTATGAATACGGAATTTACGGGTAAGGTGAATGAATATAAGGGTACACTCGGTGCGCTAATGTATGGAAAGATCAATGTGGATGTGTATAATAGCCGAGTAAGGGGATACAAAGACTGTCTGGAAATGACTCTGTATCCTGATAATATTCCAGTTGCAGTTTATCATAATCTCATAGCCAACGCAAATAAAAACCTGGATAAATTTCACCGTTACCTGAATATAAGAAAACGGTTACTGGGGATTGATACACTACAATACTCTGATCTTTCCACTCCAATAGTCACAGGTATCGACCCAAAATATAACGTGGAGGAGGCAAAGGATCTGATTCTAGAATCTTTAAGGCCTTTGGGCAAAGAATATTCATCCATTGTTCAAAAAGCCTTTGAGAACCGCTGGATCGATATGTATCCGACTCCTGGCAAACGGTCAGGTTCTTATAATGATTACGGAGCATATAACGAGCATCCCTATATTCTGATGAACTTCAACGGTCGGTATAGTGATGTATCCACTCTGACCCATGAACTGGGTCATGCGCTTCATAGATATTTTTCTGACAAGAATCAACCATTTCCAACCGCCAATTATTCTACTTTTTTGGCTGAAGTGGCTGCCTTGTTTAACGAAGAACTTTTAAAAAAGAAAGTGCTGGAGATGGAGAAAATCAAAGATGATGATCGTCGGCTACATTTTCTATTAGCTAATATTGAGAGTTCCATATTCAATCGGGCACAGGTTTCAGAATTTGAACTAAAGATTCACCAGGAAGTTGAGAAGGATAAACCCCTTACCGGTGATATCATAAGCCGAATTTATCTCGAAACCCTCAAAAAATATTACGGTCACCACCAGGGAGTTTGTATCATCCCCGACTCGGTTGGTATGAATTGGGCGTTTGAACTACTTTTATTTGTTCGAACTTATGCTATCTACAGATATGCCACATCCCAAATTGCAGCTATTGTCTTTGCAGAAAATATATTCAATAAAAAGAAAGGCGCACTAAAAAAATACCTGGGTTTTCTTTCATCTGGTGGTTCAGATTACCCGATTCATATACTTAAAGAAGCAGGTGTTGATTTGACATCACCAGAACCTTTTCAAAAAATAATGGACTCAATGGTTTTGGCAATGGATGAGATTGATAAAATTTTAGAAAAGATGGGAAGATCATAAGATAGCGTTTTTATTTCTTCTTGGATTAATATCAATAATAGGAACGCGGTTTAGTGATTGACTATGTTCTCTGATTATTGATGAATCATATGCAGAATCCATTATATCGTAAAGATTAGTTATTTTGTTATTTGTCATTTCCGCCAGGGGAATCGCAGCCTGACTGACAAGGGAAACCGGGTGCAAAATTCAGGTGCCTGCCAAGAATAGAAAAAAAGCGGAAAAAAAGGAATGGCGCTAGACGCATTTTTAATTTGTCCGTGTGCATCCGTACTTGTCCGTTGCTAAATAGTGTTTGTAGCTTTTTTCTTTGTTTACTTCTACTCTGTTTGATATAAAATAGGAGGAATTTTTCGAAAAAGTATTGATTAATGATCCAATTTCCACTATAATACCAGTGTGATTCTGTGGTTAGGAACGATTGGTTTATATTGTTTAAGAGAGGAAAAGAAGAAAAAGAGGGACAGGACCCAAACGAAAACGCGCACCAAAAGCAACCTCAGTATCATAAGAGATTGTGGAGAATAGAATGATGAACGATCAAGATAAAAAAAAGGAGCAACTGATAAGTGAAATATTAAATTTACGGAAACGTATTGAAGCGCTTGAAAACACTGAAATCGAGCTTAAGCATCTTATGCAGGAACTTCGAGAAAATCAAGAACAAATAGAAGCAACACTAAACGCACTTCCTGATCTTTTGTTTGAAGTGGATCGCCAGGGTCGCATCTGTGGATTTCACTCTGCAAGCCAGGAATTGCTTTATGCCAGTCCTGAAGAGTTTATGGATAAAACGGTGAACGAAATATTACCCAAAGAACCTGCAGCCATTATTATGAATGCAATAAAAAGAGCCGCTGAAAAGGGTAGGGATTTTGGTGCAATCTACTCTTTAGAAGTGGGAATGTCTGTAAAATGGTTTGAGCTTTCTATAACTACTAAAAAGAGCCCAAAGGTGGCAAATGACCGTTTCATTATATTAGTGCGTGACATCTCCAGGCGCAAGCAAGTGGAGATGGAAAAAGAGAAGCTCATACTTGAACTTAAAAAAGCCACGTCAAAGATTAAAATATTAAGTGGATTACTTCCTATTTGTTCTTCCTGCAAAAAAATTCGTAATGATAAGGGATATTGGGACCAGTTAGAGGCTTACATAAGTAATCATTCGGAAGCCCACTTCAGTCACAGTATTTGCCCTGAATGCGCAAAGAAACTGTATCCGGAATTCTACTAGGACGAGTCATCTGTGAAAAAATGAAAAAAGGGGAAAGCGCCAAACACTAAACGCTTTTCTTTCATTCATAAAATTTTCAAATTATTTTCAAATCCATTTCACACGTATTTCATGTTCCTATTCTATTATAACACCGGAGCACAAAGAAAAATGAAAAGAAAAAAAATTACGGAGTACGGAGGAAAAAATGAGTATGAATGAGAAAAAAACAAAACCTACGGCATTTTATATTGCCGGATCGATAATCTGTCTGATGCTTATCGGATTTTTTCTGCTTACCGATGGAGGCAGCACCGGGGATAAGCCCTCAGAGGTCAGCCGAATGCAGGAACTAACCCAGCAGGTCCAGGGCATGGAATCCGATGTGAAGAAAAAAGAAGGGCAGATCATTGAACTGATGGATCAGTATCAAAAGAAAACCGGTACAAAACCACCCCTCGAGTTTGATCCTATGGAGCTCAGCCAGGAAGAGCGGGAACTGCTAGAACAACAAATTAGTGAAGAAAAAGATGTTTCTATCCAATCACTGTTAAAGGAGATTCTCAAGAAAAAAGAAGAGATCAGCGAATTAAGAGAAAAGATTGCCGCAATCGAGGACCTGCTTCCCGCACCTCATGTTGCGAAAAAAGGCGAGAGTCATTACCAGATTGCACTGGCGTTCCTGGTCAATGAAAAAGGAGTGGAAAAAGAACGGGCCATAAAAATGCTGGCTCGCACCGCCCTGTTTGAAGAACTGGCCGAGGGCTTTAAAGTATGGAATTTTTATACCGGTGAAGAGTATGGCACTTCGGTGACCCAGGGGGATGCAAAGGTTTCTCCCAATATCTTCGTTCACAGGGTCAAAAAAAAGCTGATGGATGACTTTGACAAGGCCGTTTCCGAACGGGACAAACTAACTGAAAATATCAAATCCCTGGAAGAAAAACAAAATGAAGTCCTCACCCAACTGGCCGACGTCACCAAAGAAAAAGAGAACTTGAAAACCAGGCTCACCGATCTGGATAAACAGGTCAATTCCATGTTCTATCGGTTGGATTCGCAGAAAAACCTGAAAAAGAAAGGAATACTCAAAAGCGGGTTTTTAACCGCCACCAAATTAAAAAATGTATCTCCCGAACACTTTGATCGGTCGCTTGATCTGAACACTGACGATCAACTGATCATTTCGGCTGCTGACCTGGGGATTCAAAAGATAAAAGATGTGGTTCTTTTCCCGAGATTCTATAAAAAGGGAACCAGTTATAAGGTGTTAATTACTACTAATAAAAAGCGTGCCCTACTGACCTTGATGGACAAATCCAAATTTAGAAGTGAACGGGTGGTGATTGCGGTTAAATAGGGAGGTGACACCCCCTTTGCGCTAGATTAACAATTAATAATTAATTTTTGACGGCAGACCGGAGAAGGCCCCACTCTGTGGGGCCTTTGGCGTTTAGGAATTTGGACCTTATATGCCTGTCCTACTATAATTATACTTTTGCTTCTGGACAAACGGTAATACAACTGTGGAGATACGTACAATGTACAGTGTCACACCAGATACCATTGGTGTCAAAGGCAATAACGTTCTGATCTGGAACAACGATTCCTCCGTTGATAGCTTTCAGGTCTTTCCTGGTTAGATGGGCGATAGTCTCCTTTTTTAAGTCTAGTTTCTTGTTGAAACGTTTAATTTTCATTTTTCCTCCTCTTTATGTTTAAGTTTCATTCATTTTTATTTAAAAAATATTGAAAAAGAAAGAAAAAAACACCCCCTGAGTTCGGAGCTTTGAATCTCTGTCTTCATTACAATCGTAATCTTCATGTTTTTATTATATTAATTTGGCAGCAATTGTCAATGATTCTTTTGAATTTTACCTATATTATATACGAATCATTTCCAAATAAGTTCTAAAAAGGCGATAAAGCCCTTTGCAAGCATCCTCATAAGAATTTTTAAAATGGCATTATTGTATAGTCTTTACTGGTCTGCTCCTACCTTCTATCTTTGCAGAGTATTAATATAAATTTATGGTGAATTTTGATAATGATTGATTATTATACGGATTTTATAGTATAATTGAATCGATGAAAAAATCAACTGACTCAGCCAAAATCTATGAGCGAGAACTACGATTGCTGGAAAAAATTAAAGAAATAGAGAATCACAAATCCCTTTCAAAAGACAAATTACTAAAAGAATATATCGAGCTGAGAAAAGAATATGATAAATTACTCAGACAGGCCATTAAAATAACCCGGATTGGAGACGCAAACCTGAGGAAATTGATGCGTTCCTGGAAACTGGAACAGGAGAAACTACACCTTGAACAAATTGTAAAAGAGAGGACAAAGGAAATCGAAGAGAAAAATCGACAATTGGAGAACCAGACGTCACTGTTGAAAGAAAAATCCGAAAAACTGAAAGAGCTGTCAGAGATTAAATCCCGTTTTTTTGCCAATATTTCCCATGAATTCCGAACACCCCTTTCCCTGATTATGGGTCTCCTGGAAGAAATGCTTTCCGGCAACCGCGACAAAGAAGAGGAGAGGAAACTGACATTAATGCTTCGAAATTCACAGCGATTATTGGGTTTAATCAACCAATTGCTGGAACTCTCAAAATTTGAGAGTGGAAAAATAAAATTGCAGGCCTTTCAGCAGCAGATAATTCCTTTTTTAAAAGGTATTGTGGGTTTATTTGATCCAGTGACCAGTAAAAATGAGCTGGATTTAACTTTTCGCACTGACTTTGAGGAGGAAGAGGAAAATATTTCTCTTTATTTTGATTCGGAAAAGCTTGAGGAAGTCATTTTTAATCTCCTTTCAAATGCAGTAAAATTTACCCCTCCCGGGGGAAAAATTACAATTACAGCAGCAAGAAATCCCTTTATAGAGACAAATTTTCCATCCGGTTCATTGGACATATCGATCTCCGATACAGGACTTGGAATTCCCAGGGATCAATTGCCCCATGTTTTTGACCGTTTTTATCAGTCAGACAGGACTTATGAACATCACAGGAAAGGAACGGGCATTGGGCTGGCTATAGCAAAAGAACTGGTAGAGCTTCATCATGGGGAAATCAAAGCCCGCAGCAATAAAGGTGAAGGAACGGAATTTATTATCCGGCTTCCAATGGGAGATGCTCACCTGAAACCCGGTGAAATTGTCGAGCATCTGGAAAAACCCTATAAGCATAAGGACCTCAAGGAAATCCTGGACCTTTTCATGAGAGAAAAAGAGCCAGGTGTGCCGGCTGATGCAGAATCGAATCTCCTGCCTGATATTATCAGCAGTGAGAAGACGATGACTGAAAAGGATATCGAAATTGAACCTGATGCATATGAAAAAAACATCATTCTCGTGGTAGAAGACAGTGTCGATGTGCAGCGCTACATTAGGCGAGCGCTTAAACCGTTTTATGAGGTAGTGGACGCAATGGAGGGACAGGAAGGTATTCAAAAGGCCCAAGAGATTATCCCAGATCTCATCATCAGCGATATTATGATGCCCGGGATTGACGGTTATGAATTGTGCCGAATATTAAAAAATGATAGAGAAACCAGCCATATTCCTATCATACTGTTAACCGCAAAAGCCGCGGAGGAAAATATTTTAATGGGTTTGGAGGTGGGAGCGGACGATTATATTACCAAGCCGTTTAATACTAAAATATTGTGCGCACGGATCAAAAATCTCATTGACTTGCGCTGCCAATTGCAGCAGAAAATTCAACAGGAGATACCGCTGCAGCCGGCTAAAATATCGGTGTCAAAAATCGATAAAGAATTTCTTAAGGATTTACAAAAAGTGATAAACAAGAATATATCAGACCCGGAATTTAACGTAGAAAAACTATGTAAGAAACTCTATATGAGCCGTGCCACCCTGTACAGGAAAATCAATGCCTTAAGCGGCGAATCCCCTACAGAGTTTATACGATCATACCGTCTTAAGCGAGGGGCCCAATTACTGAAAAAGAAATTCGGAACGGTTATTGAGGTGGCAATTGAAGTCGGTTTTTCCAGTGCAAACTATTTCACCAAATGTTTTAAGGAAAAATTTCATCGATTGCCCTCAAATTTCAAAGAGATTGAGTGATAAGTTATAAGTGATAAATGATGAAAGTATATTTTAGGTTTATCCAGTACTTTATTTTCATTCAAAATTCATAATTCATAACCACTCACCTAAACTCCTGTAGCATAATCTGTGCCATTTTGCCGATTTTTTGCCCTTAATACCCATTTTGAACGGAAATTACTCTATTGAAACATTTGTTCTATCTTTCAAAAGAAGTTGAAACGATTTTACCCTTCATTTTGAATCATATTTACCCATTTCCAAATAATTTTTATGCCATAATATAGATGGTTCGTATGACGAAAGAAATGTTTATATGTTATAGATAGAAGGTTTTAAGAAGAGACCTGTGAGGTGTGTTAAGAGAAAGGAGGAGGGTATGACGTTTTATAACGGAGTGCCGCCATAGGCTACGGCAGAAAGAGTTTTGAGTGCTAAGTTGTTGATGTAAATCGTAAGCCCAGTAATGACAGCCAAGACCTTTAAAAGAAAGGTACAAATCAAAAAGATTTTTCTAACTTATTCACCCTCTTTCCATTATAACAAAAACGGGAGGGGCAAAAAACCTTTTTAATCTCAAAATTATTTGCTCTTAATGAATTTTTTTAATTGAGGATGATCCCTGAAATCTTTAAATTCTTCTTCCTTTTCAATTCTATCCCAGTTTAAAAAACCAACGCTTTTCGCTTTTTCAAGGTATTCAACTGTCTTTTCCAGGTCACCCAGGGAAGCATACAACTTTGCATAAAGGAAAAAAACTTCTGGGTTGCTGATGTCGGCAGCTGAAATATTCATTGTAAAGGACTGCTGCTTTTCCAGGAACTCAGGATCTAATTTAACACCTTTTGCAATATAGGCAAACCCTCCTTCAATTTTTCCTTTTGACATAAGAAGATTTCCCAAATTTAAGTAGGCAGATGTTTCATTGGGGGATAATTCAATCCCTTTTTTATACATCTCCTCTGCTTTGTTCAATTCACCTTTTTTCCAATAAACAGTACCAATATTACAATACGCTTCTGAAAAAGTATTGTTCAGGTTTATAGCCTTTTTAAAATGGTCTTCTGCCTGTCGATAACTCTTCTTCATTAAATAGGCCATTCCTAGTAGATTGAAAGCCCTCTCTGAATCAGGTTTAAGGTTTATTGCTTCTCTAAACTGTAAGATGGCTGTACTATAATCTTTTTTATTCAGAAAGAGAACTCCCTGCTTGATGAAATAATTAAAATCTTTATGTTGCTCTATCACAGTAGGTTCTTGGGAAACCTTATGGGAGGAGCAGGCAGAAAAGAGAAAAATAAACCCGAGCAAAATCAAAATAATCTTTTTCATGTCTAACCTCCAAGGATACATAACATGTCATTTGCAGCAATAATGACACCAAATCCTAATATGCTCAAGATCTTTATATAACAACATTCTGAGTTTGCGATAAAAAAAATAAATCAAGAAATTGAATTATTGTCCAAAATTTTGAAGAAAATTTGGGAAAAGGGATAGTCGTCAAACGTATTACTTTTATGGTCTTAAAAGCTTACCCAATGACAAATGACCATTAACAAGCTCCTAAAAGCCTCCTTGAGCTGAGCGGAGCGAACCAATGACGGCGAAGCCAAATGACAAGTTCCAAAAGTCAATAGAGAAAATCGTCGTAAGGGTACCTGGTGATATGGATTTCCTTTACCTGTGTGTAAAGTTTCTGCTGTAAAATATTGATATTCATTTTCTCTTTTGCAGAGATATAAATAGAGGTCTCCCCTTTCAACCTGGGTGCTGCCAGTATACCTGGATTTCCCCTATCCTCCTCTGTTTCTGTTCCGGTTAAAAGATCGATTTTGTTAAATACTGTAAATAAAGGTTTATTCCCTGCTCCAATCTCTTTTAAGGTGGCATCAACCACCCGTATTTGTGCTTCGTAGTCCGGGTGAGATATATCGATCACGTGCAGCAGCAGGTCCGCCTCCCTGACTTCATCCAGGGTGGCCTTAAAGGATTCTACCAGGAAATGGGGCAGCTTATGGATAAATCCTACAGTATCGGCCAGGAGGAAAGGAAGATTTTTGATTACCACCTTTCGGACCATTGTGTCCAGGGTGGCAAACAGTTTGTCTTCAACTACTGCATGAGATTTACTTAAGAGATTCAGCAGTGTCGATTTACCGGCATTGGTATAACCCACCAGTGCAACCCGCACCAGCTTGCCCCGGTTCATACGCTGGGTGCTTTTTTGTCTATCGATGCGAACCAGTTGTTTTTTTAGCCGGGCAACCTTATCCCTGATGATCCGCCGGTCTGTCTCTATCTCGGTTTCCCCAGGCCCCCGTAAACCAATGGCGCCTTCTTGTCTTTCAAGATGTGTCCACATCCGTGTAAGCCGGGGCAGCAGGTATTGATATTGCGCCAGCTCCACCTGGATACGTGCATGGGCTGTCCTGGCCCGGGTGGCAAAAATATCAAGGATCAGGTGAGTTCGGTCGAGGATTTTGCAGTCCAGTTTTTTTTCAATGTTCCTCAATTGGGAAGGGGAGAGTTCATCATCAAAAATTACTGTGTCGATTTGATTTTCCTTAACATAATTCTTTATATCCTCCAGCATCCCTTTGCCCACAAAAGTAGCGGGATTAAGGCCGGATAGCTGCTGGATGAAACTCTTTACAGGTTTAGCGCCGGCTGTCTCTGTTAAAAGAGCAAGTTCTTTTAAGTGGGCGTCTGTCTCTTTTTTTTTACCCGGTTTAATGGCCACTCCGACGAGGACCACCCGTTCTTGTTCTGTTTGCGTCTGATAATATCTCATGGTCATGTTTTATTTTACACTATTTTTTTCAATAACTCCACAATGAATCAATCGTCAAATGGATTATTTAAAAAGGAGGAGATTTGAAAAAAATGCAAATATGTGTTAAAACCCTTATCTATTATTTTTATATATTAAAAAATTTCAAATATGAAAAAAAAATATATTTTCCTGTTTTTACGTTTGGTAGTGAGTATCGGTCTGATCGCCTATTTTATTAATATGCTGGCTCAGAAACACGGAGGAGTAAGCAAAGGGTTTCAACAATTTATACAGGCCTTTTCTGATGCGCCGCTTCAATGGTTGATCGCTGCTGGACTGCTTCATATCGTGGGCCTTTGCCTTCTGAGTCTTCGCTGGAAAATTCTTCTTCGCGGTCAAAATGTACATTCCACGTATGGCCAGCTCTTTATTTATTATATCATGGCCGCTTTTTTCAATAACTTCCTTCCCTCCACCATTGGCGGTGATACCATCAGAGTGATTGAAAGCAGACGATTAACGGGCAGTACCACCACCTCTGTGATGGTGGTTATTATTGAACGTCTCACAGGGATGATGGCCCTGGTGGTGATTGCTGCTGCCGGACTGCTTCTCACTTTCATTCGCAGCGGCGGACAGGCAACACAGGCATGGCTCTTACTCGGCCTGGTTATGGGTGGATTTATTGGAGTCATCTTCCTGGCTCATCCAAAGGTGGCACCCTACATTTTGAGAATAACCAAAAAAATATTTCCATCCAAAATCCAATCTTTTTTTGAACAAGCCTACGCTGCAGTGGAAATCTATTATAAGCGGCCCGGAACACTGCTTATGGCCCAGGGTGTGAGTATCCTATTCCAAATAAATATCGTGCTCTATTACTTTTTTATCGCCAGGGCCCTGCACCAGGAACCGGACCCTATCGAGTTTATGGTGAAAATGCCCATTGTAATTTTTCTACTGATGACAATTCCGGCTATTAATGGGATTGGGGTTCGTACGGCTGGATTCAAAGGGCTGATGGGATTTAAGCCTGTCTATGCCTTGGCTGTAGAATCCATTGACCTGGGATTCCGCATCCTATACGGCCTGTTTGGAGGGCTTGTGTTCCTATTCTATAGGAGAGCTTAGTAGGTAGTAATCAAAATGCCTAAAGTAGTGGTGCGCCATAGAAACGGCGCGATATCTTTTAGTACTAAAAAGGGATATGGCGCGCAGCGCCGCCTTAACTTTAGGCAGTTTAGCTCACTTTAGTCACTTTAGGCACTTTTAGTTCCAGCTTGTCTGGTGTACACTGGTGTCTTGATGGCAAATTTTCCTATTTGTAATTTTTTTCTAAATATGTATAATATTACCTTGCGATGATAACGGTTGAAATTAAAAAAATCAACAAACTCCTTTCTTATGCCCTGGCGGCCTTTGGGATTCTTATCGGCCTTCACGCTTTCTTGATAAGATACCCATCAGACTTTTTTCTGCCATTGTTAAAGGCCCTCGGATTGGTATTCGGAATATTTATTTACGGCTTTTCTTTTAACCTGTTATTTAAAGAAAAGGAGGTAGAGATTATCGATGCTTGTGCTGCTGGATTGGTTTTTACGACATTTTTCTTTTATCTCATATCCTTTTTGAGAATCCTCGTCCCCTTAACCATCTTCCTGTTTTATTTACTGCCGCTCCCATTACTCTATTTTTTAATCATGAGAAAAAAAAGAGACCTTCAATGGACCATTCAATCTTTTTTCCAGCGGCCGGCGAAGGAGTACCTTATTTTTTTATTCCCTCTTATTTATGCCTCGCTGCCTTCTTCTTTTTATGATACACTGGTCTACCACCTGGGGATCCCCAATCTTTACCTCCAGCACCAGGGGTTTGTTTCAACTCCTCAATTTTTGTTTGCCAATACCTCTATTTACTATGAAATTTCATTAATACCTGCTGTGTTTGCCGGTGACCTGGTACCGAGACTCTTTCATTTCCTAGTGGGAGTGATTCTTGTTTTATCCCTTGTCGACGCTGCCGTTCATTTTTTTGAAATTAAGAGGCGATTCATTCTATTACTTCTGTTAATATCGATGCCCGTCACTATTTTTTTACTCACCACTGTAAAAAACGATCTACTAAGCGCCTTTTTTATTCTGGTGGGTATAAAATATTACCTTAAAAATAGGATAAAGCTTTCTGCGCTTTTTTGGGCATTTTCTATTGGAGTCAAGTATTTTAATGCCCTTGCATTGGGAATTTTTTTGGTTTTGGTTTTTTTTAAAGAGAAAAAATTGAAATTGAATGTGAAATTAATCATTATTTTCGGTCTGATTGTCGTCGGGATTCTGCTGCCTCTTTTTATAAAAAATTATGTTTTTATAAAAAATCCTTTTTTTCCTTTTTTTAACAACCAATTCCCCAATGAATACTTTGACCACTCGCGATATGCTGCAATGAAGACTGATGTAGGGAAAAATATCCATTCTGTGAGAGATTTGATCACGTTCCCCTATACCCTTTCTTTTTATGAATTGGGGTCGGGTGGAATCGTGGGAGCCCAATTTCTCATCTTTCTGCCCTTCCTGATTCTAAAAAAACAAAAAAAACGTTTCCTTTTGGTATTCTCTCTACTTTTTCTGCTGGTGGGTGCGAATTTTACAGCCAGCATCCGGTTCATGTACATTGCCTTTGCGATTCTTTCCATTTACACCATCCGTGTTTACCAATCCCTGGATATTCTGGGTATCAAAATCATGAAATATCTCTTTTTTCTTATTATTGGGCTAAATGTAATCACCTCCTTCGGGTTACATGAGCGAAGCTACCGTGCGTATTATCTTTACTCAGGGAAGTTGGATATTGAACAATACAAAGCTTTTGGTTTCCCCTCCTATCCTGCAGTCGCGTATATCAATACGAATGCCCCTAAAGATTCAAAGGTCCTGGTGGTGGGGGAAGCCAGGAATTATTATCTCAAGCGCCCTTACAGTGTCTCCTCCGGCGCTGATTACTCCATATTAAAAAAATATTTGTCTGTCAGCCATACGTATCACGACTTTATCAATGCTCTAAAACAAGACAACATTCATTATATTATTTACAATTCCCAGGAATTTGACCGATTGCAAAAAGCCTACAACCGTTTAACAGAAGAAGAAATAAGAAAATATTCTAATTTCTTAAACGAACTTAAACGGAAACCAGTCTTTAAAGAGAGGGATCTTTATGTATTTAAGATCATTTAAAATGGTGACTGGTCAGGTGTCCACCCGCCCAACACTCCAATACTCCATCACTCCACCGCTTCAGGAGGAATCATGTTTAAAAAACTAAGTATCATTATCCCGGTGTTTAATGAAGAAGACACCGTTGAAAAGCTGTTGGAAAAGGTTCTGGCTGTACCCTTAACACTTGAGAAAGAGATTGTCATTGTGGATGATTGTTCAACCGACCAGACCTTTTCCATTCTTTCAGATATGACGGAGGCTCATCCCGAAGTCAGGATTTTTAAGAATGAAAAGAATAAAGGGAAGGGATTTTCCGTTCGGCGGGGAATCCAGGAAGCTGCAGGTGAAATTATTATCATTCAGGATGCCGACCTTGAATATGATCCCAATGAGTACCCAAAATTGTTAAACCCGATTTTAGAAGGTAATGCAGATGTCGTATATGGATCACGATTTATCACCACCGAAGCCCGGCGAGTTCTGTACTTCTGGCACTTCTTGGGCAACCAAATTTTAACCCTCTTTTCCAATATGTTCAGCAACCTGAACCTGTCGGACATGGAAACCTGTTACAAAACATTTCGTGCTGATATTATTAAACAAATTCATCTCACAGAAAACCGTTTCGGGTTTGAACCGGAAGTGACTTTTAAGCTTTCAAAAGTAAAAGGCTTAAGATTCTACGAGGTAGGGATTTCATATCACGGTAGAACATATGCAGAGGGGAAAAAAATAAATTGGAAAGATGGCATCCGGGCATTTTATGTCCTTTTTAAAAACGTTTTCCTTTATTTTTTCAAAAGAGAGAGGCATGTTTATAAAAGAGGTAGAGAGGTAGAGGGGTAGAGGGGTAGAGAGTTATAGGGAGGAGACTGTAGGGAACTGGCATGCCTGTTCCCAAAGCCCTGTATTAAAAAAAAACAAAAATACGAAAAAATTCGTATAAAAAGTTGACATTTTTAAAAAATTATACTATTATTAATACGAAGTGTTTCGTAGTACGAATTGATTCGTGGTTGGTTGTCGGTTATTGATTATTGGTTACAGGAGGTAACAATATGAAAAAAGATTCGGTTCCAAAGCCCACTGAGGCGGAGTTGGAAATCCTCCAGATTCTATGGAAGCATGGTCCGTGCACTGTAAGATTCGTGAATGACATCTTAAATGAGAAAAAAAAGGTAGGCTATACCACAACCTTAAAAATCATGCAGCTCATGCTTGAGAAGAAAATCCTTAAGCGGGACGAGAAAAGGCGCAGCCATCTTTATTGCCCGGCCGTCAAAGAGAAAGAGACCCAACGATTGCTCCTGGATCGGTTTTTGCAAACCGCCTTCGGAGGATCAGCCATGAAAATGGTCATGCAGGCATTGGGAAATCATAAAACATCAAAAGAAGAGATTTCCCAGATAAGAAAATTTTTAGACAATTTAGAAGGAGAAAAAAAGTGAACATTGTTAGCCATTTAATTTCAGAAAACTTAATATATGCGTTTGGATGGACAATCATCCATTCTATCTGGCAGGGGGCAGCCGTTGCGTTTGGCTTTGCCCTGTTAATGTTTTTTATGCGTCGGTATCGTTCCCGGACCCGGTACATTATTGGGGTAATGACTCTTATGCTCATTCTCGCTATGTCAATGGTTACCTTTGTGAGTATATATCATCCGGGAACTCAAGGGAACATGAAAGCAGATCAAAGCGATCGTTCAAAAGTTGCACTTTCCGGTGTAGTTGAAGTCGAAAATCTTGCTAATCCGGGAAATCAATCATTTTTTAAAGATTATTTTAATCAGCATCTTCCCCTGCTGGTAACCATATGGTTTTTGGGTGTCCTGTTCCTGGTGCTGAGATTTGCAGGGGGATTTCTCTACAATCAACGGATAAAGATTCATCGCACCCGGCCCCTCTCAGCATTCTGGCAAAACCGTTTGAAAAAACTTTGTCTTCAGGCAAATATCCGGAAGTCGGTACGTCTGGTAGAGTCTGCATTGGCTAAAGTACCTATCGTCATCGGTCATTTCAAGCCGGTCATTCTTCTGCCTTTAGGTCTGGTTACAGGGCTGCCCCAGGAACAGGTAGAAGCCTTATTGGCCCATGAACTGGCCCATATTTCCAGAAAAGATTACCTGGTGAATATCCTGCAAAGCTTTGTGGATATCCTATTCTTTTATCATCCGGGGGTGCGGTGGATTTCATCCCATATCCGTTCCGAAAGGGAACATTGCTGTGATGATATTGCCGTTTCAGTCTCCGGCGATTCAGTAAGTTTTGCACAAGCATTGACCAATATCCAGGGATATGGATTAAAAAATGCAAATCCGGCAATGGCTGCAACCGGGAAAACTCCTGGACACTATGGATTATTGAATCGAATAAAACGCCTGGCCAGTCCTGGTAAGAATAAGATAGGTTCGGAATTCACAGAGGGTTTTATAGGTGCCTCTATCCTGGGTCTATGTATATTGGCCCTCGTGGTCAGTGCCAATGCCGCAGCGGCTTTGAATATGGATATCATAAAAACCACCATCTCTACTGTGAGTAGTAAAGCCAGTTCTCAAGACTTTACCCTGAAAATGGATGCGACTCTTGAAATCGGGGGAAAATTTAAAAGTGAGAGGGATATCCATATCGATTGCCGGCTCATTGATGTGAAAACAAATAAGGCAGTCTGGCAATTAAAAAAGGATAAAATAAAGAAAGGAAAGGGATTTTTCTCTTTTAAAGATAAGGTGTTCCTAAAAAAGGGTAAATACAAGTGGCATGTTCCTAAAAATTGCATCGATTTATACGCCAGGCTCTCGGGGAAATCCCCTAAAGCCAACGATGCAATTATATCCCACATGATTTTTGATTTTGAAGATGAAAAAGAGATGCAAGATGAATTGACGGTGGAACATGAAGAAACGATAGAGGATGAATTGACGGTGGAGGATGAAGAGGAGGTGGAAATCGCTCTGGAAAAACACGAAGAGGAATTAGAGAGACGCAAGCAAGAATTGAAAAGGCATGAAGGGGAATTAAAGAGGCACAAAAAAGAGATGGAGATTGTTCTGAAAAAACGCGAAAAGGAAATGAAAAAGGAGATGCAGAAAATGGAAAGCGAGATGCGGAAAGTAAATAAAGAGTTACAGAAGGTGGAGAACGAGCTGCAGAAGACAGGAAAAAAATTGAAAAAAGAGGAATCCTTTCTTAATACTCTAAAAAAAGAGCTATTTAGCGACAAATTAATTGATGATGAAGAAGAGTTTGAATTCAAGCTGACAGCAAAACAGTTAATTATAAATGGTAAAACACAACCCCGGGCCGTTTCCGAGAAATATAAAAAATTATATGAATCCCATAAAGGTAGAAAACTAAAAAGCAGCGATAAATTTCATATAATTTGCAGCAAGTAAGATCAATAATCTTAACCTTAGTTCATTAAAAGGAAAATTTCGTAACTATTCAGTTTTTGCAAGTAAAATGCTATTATGCGTTCATGATTGAACGAGCCTCAGGGAGGTGGCGCCTGTTTCTAAGGACCACCGGACGGGCGAGTGAAACATGAACGCATAATAGCATAATACATTTTTCTAAAACTGAATAGTTTCAAAATTCCTCTTTACCTCTCTCTCTTTATGTCGTATAATCTTACCTTAGTGTAATTAAAAATGAAACGAATAATTGTTTTTATAATCATTATTAGTATACTCTCTCTCAGTAATGGACCGATCTTCCCTTCTGACTATAAAAAAAAATTAGAATCCATCAATAGCCAAATCACCACTATAAATAATAGACTAAAAGAGTTAAAGCAAGAAAAGAGCTCCCTATTAAACGAAATTTATAAAATCGAACTGAAGTATGAGAAAGAATTGATTGAGATCAATAAGGTAAAACTTCAGATGAGGGAGACCCAGGGAAAAATAAAGGTAAAAGAGAAGGAAAAAAAAGAACTGGAACAGCAGATTCAAAAATCAAAACAAAAGATAAAAAAAATAATCCGGATAGTGTATAAACTCGGTGGAAATACCTATGTGCGACTTTTTATTCAAGTGAACACCTTTGATCAACTGTTTAAAAATTACCGGTTGTTTATCTCCCTGATTCAGTACAAAACCGATGAGATTAATCAAATAAAAGAAAATATTCTTCGGTTGAACAAAGTGAAGAGACAACTGCAGGAGGAATACGGGGCACTCCGGAATTTTAAAAATCTAAAAGAACAAAAATTACGGAATCTAAGTTACCATAAACGGGGCAAATTGAATTTAATAAAGAAAATCACCCATGATAGAAAGGATTATAGGCAATTGCTGGATGAATTGACACATGAAGCGTCACGGTTGAATGAAGTGATTTCCGGGAAAAAAACGAAGAGCAGCCTCCGGGTGATTAATTTGAAACAAATAAAAGGACGCCTGGACTGGCCTGTCAAGGGAAACGTTATATCTTCTTTCGGGAAAAAAAGAAGTACCCGCTTTGACACCTATATTATCAATAACGGGATCGAGATAAAACCTTCCGGCTCCGATAAAGTAACAACGGTTTATTCCGGTGATGTAGTATTCGCTGATTATTTCAAAGGTTATGGGAACCTTATCATAATCCAACATTCAAGAGATTTACATTCACTATATGGACATTGTGAGAAAATTTTTAAAAAGAGGGGCGAGAGTATTGGGCCTGGTGACGTCATCGCAACGGTAGGTGATACTGGCTCCACCCTCGGCAAATCCCTTTATTTTGAAATAAGAAATCAATTAAAACCCCAGGACCCACTGAAATGGCTCCGCAAAAGATAAGGCACTTTAAGGCTTATCATGAAGTACTTTGAGGTTTGTCATTGGGGCTTTTAAGTGCTTGTCATTGAGGATTTTAAAGGCTTGTCGTTGTGACATTTTGGTACTTGTCATTGATAGATTTAAAGGTTTTTCATTTATTAATTAATTTCCTATTGACAAGTTCTTTAAAGTCCCCCTGACGTGAGTGAAGCGAACAAATGACCAATGACAAGCTCCTAAAAGCCTTAATGACGTGAGCGGAGCGAACAACTGACGCCGAAGGCCAATGACAAGTTCGATAAAATCACCAACTTATGGTATAATCTAGTTTTGATAGTGATATGTTAATAAAAAAAACGACGAATAATGAGTAAATTAAATAGAACATTTTTTGGATTTGTTATTATTTTTATACTTTTTCTCCTTCTGGGGGGCAAAAGAATCTTCAAACCCCATTCGGAAATCGAGAAAGAGTATCGGTACTTGTCCCTTTTTTCAGAAGTGGTTTCGCTGGTGAAAACCAGTTATGTTGAAGCTGTTGATACGCAGGAAAAATTTCCCGGCGCCTTTTCCGCGATGCTCAGTTCCTTAGACCCATTTTCTTCATACCTGGATGCTGAAAAGACCAAAACGTACCGCTCTTACCAAAAGGGAGAGTTCTATAGCTGTGGAATCTACGGTGCTAAACGTATGAACTATTTTTATATTACTGATGTGGATGCTGGATCTTCCGCTGAAAAAGCAGGGCTAAAAGCTGGCGATATAATAAAAGCAATAAACGGGAAAGGTATCTATTCCAAGACTTTCTGGGAAATGTACCTGGCATTATTATCATCCAAAACCCAAAATATTGCGGTGGTGTTATTAAAAACAAAGGAGAGGGACGCAAAAAAAATCAATATGCCAACGGAGTTGATAGAACCACGCACTATTGTGAAACCCATTCAAAACAATATTTTACTGGTGAAATTGCCACGCTTTGACCCGGCAGCCGTTCTCCTTCTAAAGAATCGTCTAACAATCCATCATAAACCCTTGAAACTAATCATTGATCTAAGAAAATACAACGGTGGTGATTTTGAATCATTTAAAAAAATAGTCAATCTCTTTCTCAAAGGTCCTATTCTACTGACACTTAAGTTAAAAGATAAAGAGGAAGATTTTTTATTGGGATCCAAAGAAGCGCTGAATTATAAAGCAGTGGTCATTATAAATCAATCAACCCGAATGTATGGAGAACTCCTGGCATCACTTTTTAGAGAATCCGGGGCTGTCGCACAGCGTTCTGCTTCACTGGTGGGAACTTCAACCCAGGGATTTATCTCAAAATTAAAAACCATACACCTGGAAGACGGTAGTTCAATACTTCTAACTGAAGGCTTATTCTTCTTAAATGGTACACCCACTGCATCAAAGGGAGTTAAACCCGATATTTTAATTAAGGATGAAGTATCCGGGGAAATTATAAAAAAATCCATTTCCATTCTTAACTCTACAGTGACGGGGGCCAGCAGCCCAATAATCAAAAAAAATGACAAGAAAAAAACAAAGACTCAGTAAAAAAAAACACACGCCAAAACATTTCTTTGTCTTGTTTATAGCGATTGCATTTATAACGGTTGTTCTTCTGGAATATATCGATTTCAAAAACGGGAAAAAATCCTTTATCTTTACAAAACTGATCCCTTTAAAAAAACACCCGGGAAAAATCGAGCAATTTAATACCTCCTTTTTGAGAATATTAAATAAAAACAATATCGATTGTGACTATTTCCAGGATGAAGAAGAGAAATACCATTTTAAAATGGAGATAGATGCCCCACGGTTTATTGGGTTGGTTTCTAAGTTAAAAGGGATTGCCAGGCAATTGAAGGCAACAGTAGAGCTTTCAGAAATCCAGGGAAAAGCGGATAAATCCATCATGCTCTATAAAATCATTATGGAAAAAAAAGTATCGCACCTGATATTGATAACGAAGTTGAAAAAGCCCACAGTACAGGCTAAGAAAATAGAGCCAAAAAAAGAGGAAAAACCTGGAATTAAAACCAAAACCATCAAAAGCATTCGGCACCGGGAACCAAAAATTGCCTTTATAATAGATGATGTTGGTGCCTATGATATTGGTGCCCGTGAGTTAAAAAAATTGAATATTCCTATCTCTGCCTCTATTTTGCCCGACTCACCCCGTGCAGGTGAAGAGGCTCGATGGATTCAACAGTATGGTTTGCCAGTAATGCTGCACATCCCCATGCAGCCAAAAAACGGAAACGGTCAGACCTATGGTGGGGATCATACCATTACAATGAATTCCACTGACGATGAAATAAGACAACTCATAAAAAGAGCCAAACGAATTGTTCCATTTGCCAGGGGGGTGAATAACCATCAAGGTTCCCTCGTTACAGCCAGCAGCCAGATGATGACCCGGGTATTAAAAATAATTAAAGAAGAGGGATTGTTTTTTGTGGATTCACGTACCATATATAATACTGTGGGCTACGAAATCGCCAAAAATCTTGGAATAAAAACAGCCTATAAAGATGCTTTCCTGGATCATATCAAAACCTATTCCCATTCCCTTGCCCAGATACGGCGGCTGGTAGAAATTGCCAGGCAAAAAGGAAAGGCTATAGCCATTGGGCATCCCCATAAAAGCACCTTAAAAGCCATCCGGGATTCAATTAAATATATCCGGGCAAAGGGAGTCAAAATCGTTTACGTCTCCGAGTTGTTGGAGTAGAGAAAAGCTCCTAACTCTCTACCTCTAAACTTAGTGTATCTTTTTTACGGTAATTCTTTACCATGGAGTCGAAATCTTCCTCAAGGCACATTTCCAGCAGTTGTGCCGCTTTTTCTAAATAAGTGGGAAGGACTGCCTGCTCATCATATGAAAAATTCCCTAATACATAAGCAGTGATATCACTGTGAGGAGGGCGGGAGATGCCCAATCGCATCCGTTTAAAATCCCGGGTTTCCAGGCATGCTGCAATGGAACGAAGTCCATTGTGACCTGCCAATCCACCGCCCTCTTTAAAACCCAAAACCCCAAAATCCAGTTCCAGATCATCGTGGATCACCAACACCTCCTCCATCTCGATCTTGTAAAATTGCATCATGGGCAAAAGACTCAACCCACTTCGGTTCATATAGGTTTGCGGTTTCAGGAAAAAAACGTTCCTGTCATCAATGGAGATAGAGGCATACTCCCCCCTGAATTTTCGTTTCCAATCGAGTTTTTTGTAAAAGGGGAGATACGCGATCATCTGCCATGCGATGTTGTGGCGGGTGGTTTCGTACTGGAACCCATGGTTTCCCAATGCCGCTACCAATGCGATTGAAGAAACCGAGTTTTTAGAATTTCTGTTTTCCATAGGTATATAACCGCCAGGCACCTACCTGGGTTTGGACAACATAATGGTGACATCATACCCTTCTTTAATCGGCGGTTGGGTGATTACATCATTAAACTTTTCTACCTGTCTCTGGTAATAACCACTCTCTTCGTTGGCTATAGCATCCTCCTGGGTGTTCCACAATGTGATGGAGACAATTTTACCGGTGTCTTTATTGGTAAGCAAGTATATCCCAACGTAACCTTCCTGGGCTTTGCCTTCAGGAATAACACTATCTTCAAAGATTTTCAACGCTTCATCCATTTTGTCCATCTTCACGTATGTTGTAACGTGGCGTGCATACATTGTTTACCTCCTTCCATCTTGATGTTGATAAAGTGGCCGGGCCTTGCTGTGAACAAGGCCCCGCACTTTATCTATATTATACTTTGGATTAATATCGTATTTATTTAAAATATATACGAAATTTGCATTTAAAAGGTTTAACTTAAACTTCGGCCTGGGTTTCCTACCTTTATCAATAGCAAATAAGGGGTCCAGGCAAGTCTGTGAAAAAGCCTGGAGTGGTGGAGAAAAAAAGACGCAGCTCTGGGTGCCCCGGTTGCTTTTAAATAAGCGCGCCTGAGGGATATTTCCAGAAGAGGATAGAATCATAATAATAATTCTCCGTTTTATAAAAAGGGACCAGTGCCATTGCTGCTTTTTGATGTTTCATGGTGAGATTGGAGAAATCATTTTTTATCCTTTTTGTATTCTCTTTGCACATGTACATGTAGGGATATTGGGCGGCGCGGTTGATATCCCGGTCTGCCGGGAAAACCCCCAGGTTTCTCCGACTCTCCGGCTCCAACACTGTGTTATTCTTCATATAATAAAAACCAATATCTCCAAAATTGTTGATATTCTTTATAAAAAAGGCCGGTATATAAAATACCCGACTGTTCCTATTATCACCAGCCTCGCCCTCGCCGTAAAAGGTATACAGGCTTTCAAATTGCCAGAAGGGGAAATAGACCTGTTCCAATGTCTTTACAATTTGCGGTTTGATATACAGCACCGGGAATTCATGGAGTTTATCTTCACCCACATTAAAGCAGCGGCCGCAGGTATGGCAGAAAAAAACCTTGCTGTTATTTTCTCCATTGAGATTGGCCTGGCAGTTCTGGCATTTAAGACTGATCAATTGATTCATTTTTCGACTTAATTCCTTTACCCATACCCAGTAGGTTTGTAAAACCTTCCACCAGTTTCCGGCTGAGTTTAATAAACGAATTTTCCGTGTAATTGATGGTCTGGTAATCCACCATTTCTCCTCGCATTTCAACAATTTCCTGGAAGGCGAATATCTCCCAGAAATAGGGGAAGAGAATCGCAGCCACTGGTAATCCGAAAATAGCTGTTACTATTAAAGGGCCTCCCCCGACATGAATCCCACGGCCCAAAAAAATGGCCAGAGCCAGGAGGCCGAACAGAGCCATTCTCAACTTTTTTTTGTGGCTGCGCAGGGCCTGGATTTTCATTGGCCGACCATCTATGGCAGAGGCATAACTCTTAAAAACAATTCCCTGGAAACTGTAACTGATCTCCCATACCGGGAAATAGATGAGTCGGTGATAATTTTCCACTGCTTCCCGGGCGTGAGGATTTTCATTTTTGATCAGAGCCATAATGTTTTTGGGAGGAATCACCACTCCCATTTTTCTCATTTCCACAGGGTTGAAAGGCATTTGCTCTGCCGTTAGAATCGCATCCTCAACAATGCTCGATTCAAAAAAGTCCAGGGAAAGATCATTTAAATCATTGGCTTTTTCAAGGTAGTCATAGGCAAGGTAGTTATACTCCTTTGGTTTGTCCGGTGCCGGCGGTGAGAAACCCGCTTTAATGCCCCTCAATTCATAAAAAGGGATGAAGTAAAGCACCGCTCGTTCAAAAAGGGAGTTGTGAAAAAAATTAGCGGCGATCTCATTGTCTTTTAACTCCTTTAAAACAATATCCCTGGCAGTGTTTTTATCAATTTGAGGTTTTAATATCACTGCGGGCGGTATATCCTGATGAACATAATACTTATTCCTGCAATAGCGGCACTCGGTAACAAACTGGTTTTCCACCAATGGAAGCGGGGCACCGCAGGTGTTACATCCAGAGACTTCGACTTTCATTTTATCTTTGTTTTTTGAAGTATTTCTCTTCCAATATTTGAAGCGATACCCGGTAAAAAATGAACATGGTCACAAGACACAGGGGGATTACTATTAGCATATTATCAAAAACACTATTAAAGGTCAGAAAAAGCAAAAATATCATGATAAACAGGGGAAATAATTTGAAGGTTTTTTCTGCTGAAATGTAGGGGATCGGTTCGCCTTTGACTTCGCCATTAACGGCATTGATGAAAAATGTATAATTCTTCTGGTTAAACAGGACATCCACCTGGAAAAAAGGGACATAGTATAGGGTTCTTTTTTTGGATTCTCCTGGCTGGGTATCGATAGAAATGAGTTCGATATTTTTTTCAACAGCACTGGGAGCATCGAAAAATACTTTTTCACCAGAAGGGATTTCTATAGCCACTTCCTGGAATTGGGAACTGGCCCTTTCCAGTTTCCGACTCCCCTCCACATGCCAGAAGGGGAAATAAGCAGGCAATGACTCACGAATTTCTATGGATTCATTAAATCCGATTTTCTCGAAATCCCGTTTTAAATGCATATCCAGTTGCTTGGCCTCAATAATAGGTGTATAGGAGTAGACCACCGTAATCTCATCGATATCAATATAGAGTGAACTTCCACACGCTTCACATTTGGCAAAGGCATCAGGGATATCGATCTGGTTGTTGGCACTGCACTGTGGACATGTTAATTTCATGTTTTTATTATAGAAAAAATATCCAGAAAAAGCAAGAAATTTGAAAAGCTCAGGTTGAGGGAGAGCTTGCCCCTCCTTTTTTGTCCTCCATTAGTGTCTCAAATTCCGGGTAACAATTCAATTTTCAGAAGTAAAATGCGATCATGTGTTTATGATTGAGTGAGCCTCAGGGAGGTGACGCTTGTTCCTAAGCACACCGGACGGGTGAGTGAAACATGAATGCATGACAGTATGAACCGTTTTTCTAAAACTGAATCGTTACAATTGCTGCAGCTGCGTAGTAATCGAATCGTTTTTTTCTTTCCCATTATTTTCATTTCCTGTTGAAACGCCATTTAAAAAATTTAAGAGTAAGATAAGTAATAGTATTAAGATGAATATAATTTTTTTCATTTTACCCTCGTATTTTAGAATACTTTATAATCCTAATATTAATGTAACACAATTGTTTGCATAAAGTGTTACTATTATATAAATTTTCCTGTTTTTTATGGGTTCAATCGATTCTTAATACTTTTGCACCGCGGATTTTTTTCTCTTTGATCTCTACCAATGCCCTATTTGCGTCTTTCAATGGGAATTCCTGTACTTCTGGTTTTATAGGGATCTGCGCTGCCAATTGCAAAAATTCACTCACATCACTCCTGGCCACATTCGCCACACTCTTGATCTCTTTCTCTAACCAGAGATGCACAGGATAATCCAATTCCATCAGGCAATCTTTGTCTATCGATTCTTTACGGATCGCATTGACGACCAATCGTCCACCTTTTTCCAGGTTTATCATCGCTTCCACAATGGGTTTCCAGACCGGGGTGGTATCGATGATGCTGTCCAATTTTTCAGGCGGCGTATCAGTCGTATCCCCTGCCCACACAGCGCCCAATTCCCTGGCAAAATCTCTTTCCTTCTCACTCCTGGCAAATACAAACACCTTTGAACTGGGATATTTATGTTTGACCATTTTTAGAACCAGATGCGCCGAAGCCCCGAACCCGGTCAGACCCAGGTTCTGTCCATCTGTCATCCCTGTTAATTTTATGGATCGGTAGCCAATGGCCCCGGCACACAGCAGGGGTGCGGCTTCCGAGTCGGAAAATTCATCCGGGATTATATAGGCGAAATCTTCTTCAACAGTCATGTACTCTGCATACCCGCCGTGGGCATCTCTGCCCGTCGCTTTGAAATGGTCACATAGGTTCTCATCCCCTTTAAGGCAAAATTTACATTTTCCGCAAGCGGAATAAATCCAGGCAATTCCCACCCTTTCGCCGGTTTTAAACTTTTTTGCCCCGCTGCCGGTTTCTTCCACTCTCCCTACCACCTGGTGACCCAGGATAATGGGAAATTGCGGTGGTGGGGTGCGGCCCTCAATCTCATCCAGCTCCGTATGGCATACCCCACAGGCAGAGATTTTTACCAGGACTTCTCTCCCCTTTGGAACTGGTACCGGCATCTCCACCAATTCCAATGGTTTTTTATTAACCTTAAGGTCGCAGATATTTTTCAACACCATTGCCTTCATTTGTATTCTCCTCGCTCTTTTTTACTCTATTTTATCGATACCTAGGTAAATCCTTTGTTTCTTCGTAATAGGCTTCTACTCCAATTTCTTTCATACGGCGATTCATTTGAATCCAGCGTTCTTTTAAGTCCGGATCAAAATTTGATTTCTCGCAGGGGAATTCATCACATAAAAAGCAAAAATCAACGCCTTTGTTTTTAGAACAGGGAGCCACACCACAATTGGGATATTTGCAGTCTCCGTTCCGGCAGCCTTTGCATTCACTTTGAATAAAATGGTTTAGCATTTCCGCAAAGGAGGGATAGTTCGTAAACACAGGCATGAATTTTGAGAATCTTACCGCATACTTATCGAATGAGCCGAGAAGCTCTTTTAATTTGTTACAGTGAAATTTAATTTCACCTTCAGTATACGCCATGCATTTTTTACAATTCAATCCGCATGGCGCCAGGATGTTTAAAATTTCATTATATTTCATTTAATACTCCTAACCTCCTCTATCCTTATATTCCCCCGGAGAAGAAATCACTCCTTTTTTACAGCTCGTGTGTACGTGAATAAAAAAGGATAATTATCAACACGCTGAGCATTTCAATAGGAACATCGAACATCGCATAGATGAATTTATACTCCCCAATCAGAACCGACTTAAAATCCAAAAAAATAGCAATTCCATTTGCCAGTGCGATAATATAGGCAGCCCATCGGCGTTCCATTGGTTTCAGTGCGATTAATATATAAAAAAAAGAATATGGAATGACGGCTCCTCCTGCACCCCGAAGCATTCCAATAATAACAGGGCTTATATCGCCTCCAGCCACATTTTTTACCAATAAATGAGGAAACAAGACCAACATGACTCCCATAACAAAAAAGTAAAAGGCGCAGAAATAAAAAATGATACGAAACCATATCAAAAATGTATTTGAGATAGTATGATTCATATTCATTCTGTGATCTCTATTTTACCACAATAAATCCAATTTTCAAAGGTATGTCCCTTAAATCCTCTTTCAAGACCTTTTAATTCGTCCTGTCTGTTTTAGGAGTATTATTATTTAGGTTAAATTTCT
>Ga0180438_10000167_pt1 | contig 141431 bp, 112 predicted proteins | sample SS_ome_12_FD_132455 | JGI IMG/M metagenome (GOLD analysis project Ga0180438, IMG submission 132455) | Hypersaline lake sediment archaeal communities from the Salton Sea, California, USA - SS_3_D_2 metaG | ecosystem: Environmental > Aquatic > Non-marine Saline and Alkaline > Hypersaline >... | reverse complement strand
TGTGCTTGGGAACGTCGCCAAGGGCGTGTCGCTGAGTGTCGACCGAATATTGAGAATGGATTGAACGAATTCACTTCCTTCCCTAAGGGGCTTTCCGAATGAAGGTTAACAGATCGCGCTTACTGTCGATCGTGTTGTGCATGTTCGTCGCCGCTTCCCTGCCAAACTCGACCCGAGCGGCCGAGTATGAAATCACGCATCTCTCGAACGGCTACAGCCAAAGTGTCTACGACGATTCGAATCCGAACGTCTCCGGCGATAACGTCGTTTGGTGGAATAATTCCAAAATTTATTTCAACGATGGCTCGACGACGAAGGTGCTTCCAGGAACGGGCTATCGCAATCCGGAGATCTCCGGCGATCAGGTCGTCTGGGACGCGTTTTCGAACGGAGTCGGATACTACAACGGGGCATCGACGACCTACCTCAGCAGCTTCGGTTATGATCCGATCGATCCCAAAATCTCCGGCGACAACATCGCTTGGTACGGCTACCTTAACGGGGACCCGGACACGGGCGAGATCTTTCTTCATAACGGCGGCACGACGACACAAATTACGAGTAATAGTCTTCTCGACCGCAATGCTCACGTCGATGGCGACTCGGTGGTCTGGGAGGGCTTCGACGGAAACGATTTCGAGATCTTTCGATACGACATGTCGACTCAAACAACGACTCAACTCACCAACAACGCCGTCGACGATCGAGATCCGCAGGTGTCGGGCGACAACATTACCTGGTGGTCCACTGACTGGGACATTTTTCTTCACGATGGAAATTCGACGACGCAGCTCACGAACGACGAAGGAAGACATAGCCACCCGAAGATCTCGGGAAATGACATTACCTGGTCGGGCTATGACGGTAACGATGGTGAGATTTTCATGTACGACGGCGTTTCCGTGTCGCAGCTCACCGACAACGATTACCACGACCTCCGCCCCGAAGTCTCCGAGGGCAACATCGCCTGGCAGCACTACACCGATGGAACCGTCGCCGGCAGCGAGATCTTCGCTTACGACGGCTCGACGATCACGCAACTGACAGACAACAACCTGGAGGATTCGTATCCCATGATCTCAGGCGATACGATCGCCTGGCAGACCGAGTATGGAAACAACTTAGAAATCTTTAAGGCAACGGCGCTTCCTCCGGAGAATCCGGACACTCCCTCGAACGCATCCTTCTCGCTCGCCTCGGACGCCAACGTGCTCAATATCGATTTCGGCACGATTCAGTTCAATAGCAACGCCAGTCATCTCGATTTTTCAATCGCAAATCTGGATGCCGGGGGTGCTGTTGCCGATCTCGAATTCGTCAGTTCGTCGAGCATTGGTGATTCGACGGTCTTGACCCACGACGTTCTCTCCTCGGGAACCTATTTGACGACGGGTGGGGCCATGGCGCCGGGGAGTTCGCTCGATTTTGAAGTAGCGCTCGACACCAGCACCATCGGTACCTACAGCGCGACATATGAATTCGACTTCAGCGACGTCCTGGGGAGCGATCAGACGCTGATCCTTAACTTGAGCGCCATGGTGGACATCTTCGACGATCCAAGCAGACCCAACTTGCTTTACTATGCCAACACGGGTGAACTCGTGATCGAGACGCTCGGTCTGCCGAACGACGAGATGCTCGGCTACTCACTTCAATCCGACAGCGGCGACTTCTTATCCGCGAACCATACGCTCCTCTGGGAAGACGGGGTTTCCACGAGCCTGCCCACTGAGGTTGGTGAAGCGAGTCTCACCCCGATAACAGGAACGTTCAGTCTTGGGAATGTCTTGCCGACAAATCTCACCTTCGACGACCTCACCACAATCATCTCGGGCACCTCCGCGATCGGCCCGCTGGGAACGCCAGTCGTCGAATTCGACTTGCTCACGATTGGTTCGAGCCTACTCTTGTCGGGCGGCTGCGAAATCGGCGACGCCAATTGTGACGGCGAAGTCACCATCTCGGGCGATATTTTGCCGGCATTCAGTAACTTCACGGGACCCGGTTCGTTCGGCAAGACGCGTGCCGAGGGAGATATCCACGACGACCTCACCGGCGCGTCAACCTCGACCGGGCCGGCCGACGGCGATGTCGACGTGAGCGATATCCTGACCATGTTCGGCGCCTTCACGGGACCCTCGCCTGACGAAGCCGGTTTGCTGGGAGCGGCCGCGGCGGGTGACCCCAGCATTCCGGATCTTGTTTACAACGCGACCACGGGCGAAGTCGTCTTCGATCTCGATGGCGCCGCGGGTCTGATCGGTTACTCGCTGAAGAGCGCCGGAGGATTCCTGGCCGGTGGCCACACGCCGATTCTCGGTGGTGTGACGACCAGCCTGACGACCGAATTGGCGGAAGCCGCACTGAGCACGCCCGGCCTGCCGGCGAGCATCGGCTTCGTCTTCCCAATCGGCATGGACCTGGCCGCCTTGTCGGCCTTCTTGACCGACAACACGGTCAGCACGGGCCTCGGCGCGCCGCTGGTGCCGTTCGACCTGGTCGTCGTTGGTGGCGCGGTCGTTCCAGAACCTTCGACCTACGTGATGGCGGCGGTCGGATTGCTGAGCCTCACGCTTGTCGGCTGGCGTCGTCGCACCAGCTCGCGTTAGTCTGTCGAGATGCAGACGACCACGGCAAGCGTCGGTTCTTGACCTTATCGCCCGGTGGAAACTCTTGGAGCCAGAAGTCGTTCTAAACGTGGCGCCGGGATCTGGACCCAGGGGGTCTTCGACGGCGAAGCAGCCGGGACCGATATCGTCGTTTGCTGCCTCGACTTGTTCTCTTCCGTTGGAGGCTCAAACCGCTCTGATACCTCGCTGGCAAAGGCCTGCCTTCCAACAAGAAACGGCCCCTCGCTCGCCTGAGCGAAGAGCCGTTATTCCCTCGTAGTCGGGGCGAAAGGATTTGAACCTTCGACCTCTGCGTCCCGAACGCAGCGCTCTGCCAGGCTGAGCTACGCCCCGTATATCTTGGTGCAATCCAGCAATTGTAGTCGACCATTCCGACCGGTCAACGGGCATCTGACCACTTTCGACTCGCGACCGCGTTTTACAAGCCGACCGGCGAGAGTTAGAATTTCACTTCTATTCGGAACCGCCCGATCCTCACGCTTGCTGGGTCGGAGCGGATCCTCTGCCCGGGCGTTGTTTCCCGTAAACAACGAACCGATGCCGGAGTGGCGGAATTGGCAGACGCGCTGGATTCAAAATCCAGTTCTCGCAAGAGAGTGTGGGTTCGATTCCCACCTCCGGCACTTTTTCGCTGCCGTTGGCGGCGGTCGCACGACCGCGAGCCCGTTTTACGGCGGGCGTTATTCGCCCTGCATGGCGTCGACGTGCGTCGAAAGCACCACCCTCTCTCGACCAGCGTCCAAGGGACGGTCACGGCCTCTCAATGACGCGATCGTCTCTCAACAGTTCGTGCGTCGCCGTCTCTCAACAGCGCCACTGCTTCCCAACGGCGCAATTCTCTCTCAGCACTATCACTATCTCTTAACATCGTCAGAGTTTCTCACAGGCGCGATTCCCTCTTCATAACGTCATCGAGAAACACGCCGCCACCCGTTTGTCAACAGGCGTCGAGCCTTGGGCAACGCAACAAGGTTGCTGCAAACGTTGAACGATCGATTCGTCATGCGGCGCCGCCGCTGACGTGTGCTTGTCCGTTGATTCGAGTTGTCGTCACTTGAGTTACGCCTCCTGCATCGCCATCTGAAAGTGAAGCTGGCAACTTTCTTTGTCCGTTCATTCGTGTGGGGCGTTGACGCCAACAATACGGCCGTTAAAACCGAGGGCTAACTTTGTTCACGGAATGGGCGACGCTTCAGCGGAGTGGATCTTTTGATCGTGTCGGTCGGACGATCGTCGAGGCGTCAACAACGCTTAAAGGAGTAGAGGAAGGCATGCGAAAGTTTATCATTACGTGCGCGCTTGCCGCGCTGGGAGTCTTGATTCTGTTGCCCGATTCGGGCGAGGCGGGTCGTCGCCGACGGTCGAGTGGCAACTATTATTCCACCGGCTCTTCGTACTCGACCGTCACGCCGGTCAGTTCCCCTACCGCTTCGAACGAGATCAAGAAGCAGCCGATCGTGGTCGGCAAGCTGTGGAGCCACTCCCGCACCAATCGGACCGAGTACGATTACAACTGGGCAGCCCGGCGCGAGTGGCACAACGAGGAGGCCAAGCCGTGGCTCTTCTCCGATCGCCTCCGCATCAAGTTGAATTTGCGCGAGGATCTGGCGGAGATATCTGATCAGCTGCAAGTCAAGCTGACCTGGAATTACATGCACCGCTCGCAGCACGTCAACGAAGCCTGGGCGGCGATTCAGCACGACGGCGACGATCGTTACGTCGATCTGAGCGGACTCGACGAAGGCCGGCTGATCAAAGCGCGGCTGGAAATCTATCGTCCCGCCGCCGAGAACACGGCCGAGTCCGACAGCGAGGCGACCATGACCCCGGTTTCGCTGGCACACGCCGGCGGCGACTACCAGCGGGTTGGCGAAGTGCACGCTCCCTATTATGGCGTTACCAGCTCGGAAGAGAACGAAGAGTGGCGACGCCGTGCCCGCATAATCTCGTTTAGTTTCTCGCAGTGGTATCACGACGAGGCCTACGGCGGTCGCTACTGCAGCTACGACTGCTGGAGCTTCTATCGCAAGAGTGCCGACTCGGAACTGAGCGGGTTCACCAAGCGATCGATTTCCAACTCCGATGTGCCGCGGCTCTCGAAGGAAGGTCAGCGGTTCCACGGCGATTACCTGATCATGTCGGGTCACTACGGAATGGCCCTCTGCTACGACGAAGACCGCGATCACTTCTGCTCGATCGAAGGGAACTACGCCCTCAGTGGTCCGCATCGCATCCAGATCGATACCCATTATCATGGCCTCTACACCTGGCACACGATCATGAGCATCACCGAGTTGCCGAAGGCGGAGCCGCAAACCAGCGAGGTCCGACCGGCCTCGATGTCGAACTGATTCGCCCCAGGGCGTCTGATCTGAGCCGCCCCGGCATTTTGATCCTTGAAAAACCAGGCAGCCGTCGACTTCGTGTCGGCGGCTGTTTTTTTTGTCACTCCATCCCTCCCCGGGGCTTAGATTCCTGCGCCATTTTCTCGGATCGTCTCTGCCGAGAAATGCCCGAGGGGAAAATATGAACAAACGACTTGGTTTGATCTGTATTGCAAGGTACGATCTACGGCAACGCTCCCCCCGTCAGAAAACGGAAATTGGCAATCGTTAATTCGTAAGACGACGGTCGGAGCCACCGGAATCAGTAGCGATCGCAAGGTCTAGAAGAGGCCCCAACAGTCAGGATCACCGACACGTAACCGAGCAGTACCACAAAGGGAGACGCGTTCATGTCAGGATTGCATCGTCGAAGATGTTTGTCGAACGGGGCTTGTACGTTGTTGATGTTATTGGTCGCCGCGCTATTGATGGCGACCGCTCTTCCCGTCCACGCGGACGATCCCGCGATTCCCGATTTGATCTATACCGTCTCTTCCGGCGAGGTGGTGCTCGACCCGACCGATGGCGGCTCGATCATCGGCTATCAGCTACTCAGCGACGATGCCTTCTTGCCGGGGAATTTTACACCCGTGTTGGGCGGGGTTTCGACCGGCCTGGCCAACGAGCTTTCCGAAGCCACCCTGACCGGCATCACCACGCCATCGAGCATTGGCAATGTCCTGCCAGCCTGGCTCGACGCCGCGGGGCTCGACGCCTTGCTGACATCGCAGACCGTCTCTACGGTGCTCGGTTCGCCGCTGGTCGATTTCGATTTGATCCTGCAGCTTCCGGCGGTCGCCTCGAACGCTTCGTTCAGTACCGGCGGGGACGTCGACGTCTTGAATCTCGACTTCGGCACCGTCGGCGTGGGCAGTTCGCCCGGACCGCTGGGGTTCACGCTGGCCAATATCGCGCCGGTTGGCGATACCTCTCCGCTCGATCTCGATTCGATCGGTGCCGGCTCGGGCGACATCAGTGTACTGACGACCGATCTGGCCCCGTTCTCGACGCTGCTGGCGGGCGACTCGCTCGGCTTCAACGCGTTTCTCGATACCAGCACGCCCGGCCCGTTCAGCGCCAGCTACGATCTGAACTTCACCGACCTGTTGGGCACCGATCAAACACTCACGCTCAATCTCAGTGCCCAAGTCGATTTCGTCGACGATCCGGCAATCCCGGACCTGGTCTACTTCGGCTCGACCGGTGAGGTATTCATCGACCCGACCGACAGTGGTGGCATCATCGGCTACGCGCTGAAGAGCGACGACGCCTTTACGGAGGCGAATTTCACCCCGGTGTTGCCGAGCGCGGTGACCACCGCGCTGCCGGGCGAACTGTCGGAGGCGAGCCTCTCGCCCTTGACGACTGTCGAGAGTATCGGAGAGGTCTTCCCCACCGGTCTCTCGGCCGCCGAGTTGCTCGACCTACTCGACTTGCGCACCGTGAGCACCGCGCTCGGCGCCCCGTTGGTTCCGTTCGACCTCCGACTCGGTTGTGTGATTGGCGATGCCAACTGCGATGGGTTTGTCGACATTTCCAGCGACATCTTGCCAGCCTTCAGCAACTTCACCGGACCAGGTTCCTTTGGAAAGGTGCGAGCTCAGGGCGATGTGCATGGCGCCAGTGGGCCGACGCTGACGCTCAATCCGGCCGACGGCGATGTCGATGTGAGCGATATCCTCACCATGTTCGGCGCTTTCACGGGACCTCCGCCCGATGAGGCGGGTTTGGGGGCTTCCCTCGGGTTGCTCGGAGCGGCCGAGGCGGGCGACCCCAGCATTCCCGACTTGATCTACGATCCGGCCACGGGCGAGGTGATTCTCGCGCTCGACGGCGCGCCGGGATTAATTGGCTACTCGCTGAAGAGTGCCGGCGGCTTCCTGGCGGGTGGCCACACCTCGATCCTGGGCGGCGTGTCGACCAGTCTGTCGACCGAATTGGCGGAAGCGGCGCTGAGCACGAGCACCGGCAGCATCGGTTTTGTGTTCCCGCTCGGTATGGATTTGGCGACGCTATCGGCCTTCTTGACCGAGAACACGGTCAGCACCGGCCTCGGCGCGCCACTGGTACCGTTCGACCTGGTGGTGCTGGGACCGGCGGTGCCGGAACCGGCCACGATCCTGCTGTCGGTCAGTGGCTTGTTGGGCCTCGGCCTATTTGGCTGGCGACGACGGAAGCGGTAAATCGCGAGCTAGTCTTCGCGCTGCGTAGCGGTCCTATGTCGTCGCACGCCCTCGTGTCATACGTTGTGGAGTGGTCTCCTGACCGCTCCACTGCAACGCCGACAGGGTGTGGCTCCTGCGCTAGCCGATCAGATCGGCCTCTCAAACCTCCATAAGCAACAACTGCACCGCGCCGACGATCCAGGGCGAGGCGAACAGCGCGCCGGCCGCCAGGGCGATGGCCAGCCAGGTGGAACGTCGCCGCAACCACCCCATCGGCATGTCCAGAGCGTGCGGCTCCGCCGCGATGGTCGCCACGATCGCCAGGCCCAGCAAGACTCCCAACCACGGCACCAGCCAGAACAGCAACGTACCGGCGTACCAGGGATCGACCGCTACCAACAGATCCGCCGGACCGAGCAGATAGACCGGCGCCTTGCTCGGGTTCGGTGTTATAGGCCCCACGGCGGGCGAACTGTCGGCCGGTTCGTAAAGCGTCACCGCGATGACCCCGCATGCCACCAACAGTGGCAAGAAGGCGGTCGCCAGCACAAGCAGTCCGTAGGCCAAACGTGGGAGCATGGAAGTAGTTCTTGGGGAATTGTGTCGGGCGCGCGTTCACACGCACCGGCTCTTTCTCGTAGGGGGTGTGTTCACATGCGCCAGCTCTTGCCCGAGTCAATCATGTTGAATCCGCAGATCGTTCGGGTAGGGCTGGCCGCGTCCGGTCTCGAGCAGATTCTTGAGGCTCAACAGAAACGTCGGCCACTTGGTATTGAAGTAGAGGTAAGCGTCGCTCTCGGCATCGAGATGGAGATGCTCCAGCGTGACGAACACCTGCGATTCGGTCGGGTGCAATTCGAACCGCAGCTCGGTCTTCAGCCAGGGGCCAGGCCCATCCTCACAGCGGAGGTGTACCCGTTCGCCCGGCACAAGTTCCAGGATCTCCCAGACGTGGTTCGGATAGCCGGGGAATGTCAGCTCCAGCCGACCGCCGACCTGGGGCGTGCCGTGAGCCGTGGTCGGCCACCAGCCGATCAGCTTCTCGGGCAAGATCAAAGCGTCAAACAGCTCATCCCGCTCTGCCTGAACGCCAACGCGATGTCGAATGATTGCCACTGGTGCGTTCTCCCCCGATCGACAGACGACCCCGCCGCTGATCCATCATCTTCCGCATCGGTTAATTTAGGTTGTCTCAGAGTCGATGCAAGAGATGGTTCGATGATTCATCGAATAGTTAGTCTATTTCTCGACCCTGCGTCTAGTCGACAGAAAGCGAGTGTTTGTCGACCAGCGAAGGCAACGATATACTGAAGGTCAACTCGCTGATGGCTTGCAAACGCCGCGTCAACGGCTATCAGTTTGGCGTATCGGGGAGGGCAAACTTGCGGTTCACCTGCTGCTTTATTCTATCTGCGATCCTGACTCCCGCGATTCTAACCCTCCTGGGCTGCCAGGGTCAGACTTCGTCCAGCGATCCTGCCGATTCATCGATCAACGATTCCGCTCGGGTTGAACAAGCGGCCGGCCCGGTCGACCCCGAGTCGTTGGCGCCGCGAGAGATCACGCCTGACAAGGATCGGACCCTTCATGCAAGGCTCGTGAAGGTCCTGCCCAAGCACCTCAAGACGGTGGAGGGCGTCGCCTATTCGGCCGATGGTAAGTGGATTGCCACGATCGGCGCCGATCTGCGAGTCAACATCAGCGACGGGGCGACGGGGCGCCTGAAGCACAAGATCCAAATCGCATCGCATACCCTTTACGATGAGTACCTTGATGCTGCGATTGCTTTTTCCCCGCAGGGGGCTCTCCTGGCAGCGGCGGTCGATTCCAAGGTGAAGATCATCGACGCCTCATCGGGGCGGGTGATTCGAACTCTTGCCAATAAGAAAAATGATACCTTCGAACAACTAGAATTCACTCCCCAAGGAGACCTTCTTGTCGCCTTGGGTACCTGGGAAATCCTGACTTGGTCGATGCCGGACGGGGTCCCTCAGACTCGCTTTGAATTATTCTCTTCCACTCTGGATCGAATCGCCATCACGCCGGACGGACGACAACTCGTCACGCCCGATCGCGGCAACTCGATCGGCATTTACGACCTACGGTCGGGCAAACTAGTTGACAGTATTGAGGGCACTCCCGAACGTCACATATTTGCGGTCGCGCTCACTCCCGATGGATCGACACTCCTCGCAATCGGCAGGGGAGTACGTCTCTTGGTATACGACTTCAAGACGAGAGTGATCAAATACCACGTCGACAAAATGAGGAGTGTTCCGTCCCTCTTTTTTTCGCCCCAAGGTCTCCTTGCCAGTAAACTGTACAGCAAAGCAGGGTTCTTTCTGGTTGGCGAGCAAGGCCTTCATCCCGTCGGACATTACACTTTGCGCGGAGATCAAGCGGCCCGCTTGATGGCGTTTTCTCCCGTTTCACCTCACATGGTTGCCGCTGGAAAGTACGATCAGGACGAGCCGGAGTTGTTTGAATTGCAATGGTCGCGGGAAGAGAGGACACTCGCCAAATTCGCGACTTTTCAGGACGATTTCGTGGTCTCCCCCGATGGCCGCTACCTGGCCTGGCGAGATAATCGGGCATGGAATCTATTCTCGATGGCCGAGGGCAAGATCGTCAAAACCTTCAGGTTCGATGAAGAATCACAGGCCCGTGGTGCCCAGATCGACTTCTCAGCTCAGGGTGAACACTTCCTGCTTCATGTCGATGGAAAAGAATACGAGGGAGAAGCAGATCGGCTCGACCTTTACACCTTGCCCGACATGAAACTGGAGCATTCATTTACACTTCCGGAAGAGAAGGCTTCCGCTCAGTTCACGCCAGACGGCCGGAGTATTGTGTTCTGGAACTGGGGGGGATCACAGCTCTATCGTCTCGAGTCGCGCCAGATGTCGGAGAAGCGCCCCCTTCCCGCCGGAGGCCGAGGACGTTTCTTTGGTGGAGATAACGAGTCCTATATTTCGGCTAAAGAAGACGAACTCCGCGTGTACGACTGGGCAAGTGCGAATCTCCGCAAGGCATGGCGCGCCGGTCACGATATTGACGGCTTCGACCTCTCGCCAAACGCGCGGTTGGTGGCGACTTGGTCTGATAGCCGAAGCAGAATCTATATTTGGGACTTGCTTCAAGGCGAGCTGCTGACGGAAATCGATGCCGATGACAAGTACGTATTGACCGCCGCTTTCTCGCCCGATGGGAAGTGGCTGCTCAGCTCGGGAGAAGATCAGCTCCTGAAGATTTGGTCGTGCGAAAATTGGCAACTTCGAGCGGTATGCCCTAGCCACGATGGTCGGACCGAGGCGATCGTCTTTCTGAGTGAAAGCCCCCAGTTCATAACATGGGGTGACCACGAGCGATATGACGTTGGTCGCGCCATCGGTTTCACCAGCGTCAAGCAGTGGGACCTGAGACGGGTTCTCGCCGAGTGTTCGCCTCCGCCGCTAGTCCCAAAGAGGACATATGCACCACCGACTGTCGGAATTCCCAATGTCTCGTTCGATAACGCTGCCTCAGATTCATTAGGGGGATTTGCCGACCAGGGTAAGGCTGTTTACTTCAGCTCTTTTCCGTGGGGAGATCTACGAGTGTTTGATCTTGCGGCCCAACGTTTTCGCTCGTCGATACCGATCGGGAAGGCCAATTGGGTTGAATTTTCGCCCGACGGACAATGGTTCGCCGTCTCGCACGACCATGGCAGAAACCGGTCCGGCGTAAGGAAGCCTGGCACCGTCCAGATTTGGAACGCCAAGACGCAAGCGCTGCACAAAGAGATTACCCTCGACACGCCAGGTGCCAATGGCACTTGCTTCTCTCCCGACAGTCGGGTGCTGGCGGTAACATCCAGCGATGCCCTCTTCGGAGCCAAAGACAGCAAGGGGGGCGAACTGACCCTCTGGGATGTTGCTACCGGAGAGCGTATTCGGAATATCTGGTATGAAGACGCGGAACTCGAGCACGTCACCTTCTCGCCCGATGGCAAGCGAGTCGCCTTCGGGACGAGGCGGGGCGAGGTCGTCAAGGTTTGGAATCTCGACAAGAACAAGCTCGACTATCAGTGCGAGTCGGGATACCACGTAAAAGACATGGCGTTCTCCCCCGATGGGAAGTGGCTGGCGCTCGGCAAAGGTTGGCCTTCTGATGGTGATCTTCAGCTTTACCACGCGACGACCGGGCGAAGCTCGTCGTTGCTCAAAGACTTTCGCGAAGTTGTCGAAAGCGTAGCGTTTGCGCCCGACTCGAGTATGTTGGCCGCCCTCTGTACCGATCAACAAGGACAGGGCGGCTACCGCTTCTGGTCACTGCCCGACGGCAGACCGATCCGCCGGGTCATTCTCGAACCTGGAGTATCGACGAAAGGTATGATCGGTTTCTCTCCCGACGGTTCAACGTTGCTCACTGATACATTAGCAGGGCTCGATTTGTGGAACATCGAGCATCTCATTGACATTGCGTATCAGCACCAGCTCGAGCAGCTCAAGAAACGCAACCACCATCTCGACTACAAGGGAACGGCGCTCCGTATCGGCTTGGCTTCGAATTCCAACAATCGTGAACTACAGCTTCTGCCACCTTTGAAGCGGCCCTTCCTGCTCGATCTGAGAAAGAGCGAGGCGGTGACCGATGAAGGATTGGCCCACTTGGTCCGTCAGGACCAGCTTGTCGGTCTCGAGTTGCAGGGCACGACCGCCATCACCGCGAATGGTCTCCGGCAATTCATCGGCTTGCCGATTCAGACCCTCAATTGCTCCGATTCGGCGATCGATCCCCGAGAGCTGTTGAAGCTGGTCGGTGACTTCGACCAGTTGCTCACACTTTCCGTGGGACCACTGTTTCGTGACTCGAACGACGCAGAGGATAGGCCCAACCTGAGCCAACTGGCCAAGCTGACGCGATTGCGAGAGCTGTCCTTCAAACGCTGTGAAGTGGCCGGCTCTGAGCTGGCCCATCTGGCGGAGTTGACCGATCTGGAGACATTGGAGATTCCGTTATCGTACGTGGTCGACGACGATCTTAAACACCTCGCCCGACTAAAGAATCTTCGTACACTTGATCTCTCCGGTTCCGACATCACGGGGGCCGGGCTCGCGCACCTGTCGGCCCATGAATCGCTGGAGACGCTTCGGCTAGCCAACTGCTCGCGACTCACCAGGGAAGGGGTGGCAGCCCTTCGACGCTTCAAACATCTCCGCCACCTCGATCTGAGAAATACGCCTGTCGACGACGACGGCCTGGCTGCGATCGCAGGTTTGGTAGAACTCGAGCAGATCGAGTTACCTGAGAGAATGACGGGCAAAGGGATGGTCCATCTGGCGAAACTCGTGCGTCTGAAGCGACTCGACTTCCATCGTAAGCAGATTGATGACGAAGACTTGCTCCACCTCGCCGATCTCCACTTGCTGGAATCCGTTTCCTTTCTCGACGCGACCGGCTTTACCGGGTCGGGTCTTGCCGGACTCGCAGAAGCCACAAGACTCCACTCCTTGTATCTCTCCAGCGTTGAGAGCATCACCGATGCGGGACTGAGCGGCGTGGCGAAGCTAACCGAATTGAGGAAGCTATCTTTGCCTCCCACAATCGGGGATGCCGGGCTGGCCGCACTGACGCCGCTGCAAAAATTGCAAAAGCTGTCTCTCGAAAAGGCCACCGGCGTTACGGGCGAAGGTCTAGCTCACCTGTCCGCATTTCCTAGGTTGGTTGAACTTGATCTGGACGAAATCGAACTTACCGACGCTGTGATTCCCCACTTGAAGTCCCTGAAGCAGCTCCACTCCATCTCGATCCGGGGTTCCCAGATCACTCCCGCGGGAGTGGAGGAACTGAAGAGAAACGAGCAGTGGATTATTCAGGTGAACGGGCCCTAGATCGCCGATCGAAGAGGAGTGGGAGGCTGCCCTCAAGCGGGTGAGTATGTAACGCACGCGCAGCCCAACACCGCCAGACTCGTCAAAACGAATCTTGACAGAAGTGTGTAATTATGTATACTTATTGGCCGAGCTGCGGGGTATGCGCAGTCGCGCTCACCGGCGCGGGTTCTTTGACAATCTGGTTTCAGGCCTTCACGTGATGACGGTTCGTGGTGCGCGCCGCGTCGATCGGGAGGGTAGGGTGCGTGCTCGCCACGCACCAAGCTCCTTTCGGCTGGTTCTTGGCCAGCTCGGATCCAGTTCGTGGAGCGGTCGGGAGACCACTCCACAACATGAGAGTGCACTTTACGACGTGGCTCGCTTTCCGCTTCACACCATGCTCGCTACTCCGCTGGGCGTCACGGATAGCGAGCGACCCATGTTGATCGTGCCTGGGAACGGCTCGCAGGCGAAAGTCGCCCCTCTCAGAGCTCCAGCATCGACGAATCGCCAGCAACAAGCGAACACACTCCGATCGTCAGTCGAACAGCGGTCGAACGACCATCGAACGGAAGGCGAACATCGATCGAGCGGAAAGCGAACGGCGACCAGGAACGTGCCTGACCTACGGAGGCATCGAGGGGCACGACGTCGGGAGTTTGCCCGTCAGTGACCACGAGCCGGCGGCCTTCAAGCGGTGAATATTAGCCGGTCACCATCAGGTTATCGCGGTGGATCACCTCGTCATAAGGGCAGTGCGACAGCACGTCGGCGATCTCGCTCGTCTTGAGTCCCTGGATGCGGAGGATCTCGGCTGCCGAGTAGTTGGTCAGCCCGCGGGCAATCTCGTCGCCCGCCTCGTTGACCAGCAAGACGACATCGCCCTTGTCGAACTCTCCTTCGCACCGCCGGATACCGATGGCCAGCAGGCTGCGACCATCCTCGGCCAAGGCCTTGCAGGCCCCGGCGTCGAGCACCAGCGACCCACGGGGATGGACGGTGAACCCGATCCAACGCTTCCGCGATTTAACGCTCTGTCCCTGGGCGACAAACAGGGTGCCGACCATGTCGCCGGCCAGAATTCTGGCCAGGGTGCCGGGCGTGTGGCCATCGGCCAGCACCACATTCTCACCGGCGGCCGTGGCGATGCGAGCGGCTTCCAGCTTGCTTGTCATGCCCCCCTTGCTGAGCTGGCGTTGGTGATTGCCGGCTGCCTCACCGCAATCGAGCCGCATCACCGAATCGTCAATCTCGGTGACGGTGGAGATCAGGTTCGAGGCGGCATCCTCGGGATCGCCATCGTAGAGGCCGGCCACATCGGAGAGCAGAATCAACAGCGGCGCGCGAATCAAGTTGGTGACCATGGCCGCCAGGCGATCGTTATCGCCAAAGGTGGTCAACAGCTCGTCGACGGCCACGGTGTCATTCTCGTTGATAATCGGCACCGCGCCGTACTGCATTAGAGCCACGATGGTATTGCGGACATTCAAGTAACGGGCACGGTGGTCGAGATCCTCGGCCGTAAGCAGCAGCTGGGCTGCATGCCGACCATGTTTACGTAGCGCCTGGTCGTAGGCTTCGACAAGATGCGACTGGCCAATGGCGGCCACGGCTTGAAGATGGGCCAGATCGGTGGGGCGTTGGACTAGATCGAGTTGGCCCATGCCGGCCCCGACCGCTCCGCTGCTGACCAAGGCGACGCGACGACCACTCTCGATGACCTGGTTGAGCTCCTCGGCCAAGGTGGCAATCCGCTGCTGATTGAGCAGGCCCTGGCCATCGGTCAGCACGCGGGTGCCGACCTTGACGACCACCGTATCGGCGGCCGTGGCGATTTCCTGGCGGAGGATGTCTTGCATGGCAGGATCTGTCAGGGCAGGGAAGGGGCCACGAGTTTGGTGAATCAGGCTGCAGGTCGGGATATTGACTTCCGCGGCGAGAATCTCGCCAGCGGTCACGATGAACCCCTAGGATAGCCCAGGACAGGGGGGGCCAAAAGCGGCGCGGGACAAGACGATTTTAGGAGCGACCCATGACTATCGAGCAGCCCTTTCTCGGCGAGCCTGCGAATAGGGACCTTTCCGGTTCCTTGAGATCGGCCGCCAAGAGCCATAGAATAGGAGGACGCGTCAGGCATCCGGTGTCCGCTTGCATGGAACGCAGGACCGCCCCGCCCATCGTAGCCGAATCGATGCAATCCGGCGGCGACTCCCACCACCCCAATGCGACCGGCAGGACGCTTGTCGACCTATCTTTATGAGCGAGCTACATCACGAATGCGGCGTCGCCGCGATTTATCATCTTCCTGGCCGGGAGGTGAGTCCGCTCTGCCCGGAGCAGGGCCCCGAAGAGGTATCGCGACTGATGCCCCGGATGCTGCTGGATGTGCAGAATCGCGGCCAGCTGGCCGCCGGGATGACGACCTTCAATCCCGAGCGCAATCAGCTCATCGACACCCACAAGGAGACCGGCACGGTCAGTGAAGCCTTTCGCATGGCTCACAAGGGCAAGTACGCCAGCTTGATGGACAAGTACGCCGGCCGAGCTGCCATTGGACACACGCGTTACGCCACTTGCGGGCAGGACGACCGCAGCTACGCCCAGCCATTCGAGCGGCACCACGTCGAGACGCGTAAGTGGTTTAGCTTTGCCTTCAACGGGCAACTGGCCAACTATCAACAGCTCCGTCAGGAATTGCTCTCGCAAGGGAACTACCACCTGGCCCGCGACACCGACACCGAGATCATCATGCACGAGATCAGCCGGCAGATGTCCGGCGACCGGTCGCCGAGCTTGCTGGACATGTGGAGCGGCGTGCACGAGCGGATTGATGGCGCCTACAGCATGGTATATCTCAATGCCCGTGGTGAGATGTTGGTGGTCCGCGATTCGCTGGGGATGAAGCCCCTCTGTTACGCCATCGAGGGTCCGCTGTTTGCGGCGGCCAGCGAGAGCGTGGCCCTGTTGAATCTCGGATTTCAGCCGGAGAGCATTGTGTCACTCTTGCCAGGGCAAGCGGTAGCGATTACGGACGGCAAGCTGGAGGTCCGCCAGTTTGCCCGCAGTGGCCGACGGGCGCACTGCTTCTTCGAGTGGGTTTACTTTGCCAATGTGGCGAGCACACTCGACGACCGCAGCGTTTACCTTGCCCGCAAGGCCTTGGGCGAAGAACTGGCTCGGCTGGAGCTGGCCGATGGCTCGGTTCCGCTGGATGAAGACACGATTGTGGTACCCGTGCCCGATACGAGCAAAGGCGCAGCCGACGCGATGGCCTATCGGCTCAAGCTTCCCTCGCTGGAAGGCCTGATACGCAATCGCTACTCGGGCCGGACCTTTATCGAAACCGATACGAGCCGCCGGCATAAGGCCGAGACGAAGTACACGCCGCTGCCGGAGGTTCTCCGTGGGAAGCGGGTCTTTCTGGTCGAAGACTCGATTGTGCGGTCGACCACGATGAAGGTCCTCGTCAAGCGAATCCGCGAGATGGGCGGAGTCCGTGAAATCCATGTCCGCGTGGCCTGTCCGCCGATCGTGGCGCCCTGCTTTTACGGCATCGACATGTCGCGCATTAGCGAACTGTTTGCCCCGAATTTCATGGACGGCTCGAATCTTACCCCGGAAGTCCAAGTCGAGATGGCGAAGGCCCTGGGCGCCGATTCGCTGAGATACTTGCCCGTGGAGTCGGTGGCCCGCGCGGTGCGGCTCGACAGTGACCAGCTCTGCCAGGCTTGCATCACAGGAAAGTACCCCACCGAGCATGGTGAGAAGCTTTACCAGGTCGCGCTGGCAAACGCCCGCCAGGGGAACGAGACCCGTACCTACGAAAGAGTCGAAGCGATCAGTTAACTAGGCGGCCGAAGTGCTTGACCGCTCTGGCGGCGAAAGGCACGAATCCCTTCCGGATAGACGTCTCTCTGGCAACCTTCGTTCATACTCGTCGATACTCGGCCCGATAGACCGGTAGGTCACTGAGCTTCATGCGACGATCGAAGTGGGTTCGCCAAGGCGAGTCCTCCGCAGCGCCGCCTGGCGGCACCTCTTGCGGACCGTCTAGCGACGTGGCATGGTCCAGCAGCTGGAGCGAGACATCGAAGTACTCTTTGACATCCGTCCAGAAGTGCAGCTTCCCGCCGGGCTGTAAGACACGCTCGATATCGCGGACGAAAGCCTCATTCATCACCCGCCGCTCACGATGACGCCGCTTCCACCAAGGATCGGGAAAATAAACATGCACGGCCGCGATTGAGCCGTCAGGAATGAACTCGCGAAGCAGCCGCAGACCATCGCCATGAATCATTCGGGCATGGGGAAGATCGGCGGCCATCAACTTAGCGGCGGCGAAACGGGCATACTTTTTCGACACCTCGATGCCGAGAAAATTGTGATGAGAAAACGCGCGGGCTGCGTCGACCAGAAACATGCCTTTGCCGGAGCCGACTTCGATTTCCAGCGGGGCGTGGCGGTGGAAAATCGCGGCGACGTCCAGCGGCGCGGCAAGTTCGTCCAGAGACTGGATGAAGTGACTCGACAGGTCTAGGTCGGAACGAATTTTCCCTAACGCACGTCGGCCCATGATCGAATGAATTACTGACGCAGAAAGTCGTTGGCTTGAGGAACTGAGATTCAAGTTGCAAAGCGGGCTCTATCGACGCAGGCGACTTGGCAATCGCATTTCAAATCTACTGCCCAAATGCTTCGTCGATTTCATCTTCCCAATGCGTGCCTGGCTCGGGCGCTCCCATGGCCATCAGCGGCATCAGGAACAGTCCCGCCAGGAATCCACCGACGTGAGCGGCAAAGGCGACGCCGGCAACGTTTGGGTCGATGACATGAAATTGGAATTGGATGAACTCGATGATGAACCAGAATCCCAGCACGATGAGCGCGGGAACGTTGGCTGGGAAGATGATATATCCCAAAAAGACGATTGTCTTGACTTTGGCCTTAGGGAACGTGATCGCGTAAGCGCCGAGCACACCCGCGATAGCCCCGCTCGCTCCGACAACGGGTATGACGCTGTCAGGATGGGTGGCCCAATGGCACGAGGTCGCCAGCATACCCACGGCGAGATAAAAGAGAATGAAGAAGATGTGTCCCAGGCGATCTTCGATATTGTTGCCATAGATCCAGAGCATCCACATGTTGAGTGCCAAGTGGATCCAATCGGCGTGCAGGAACATCGTTGTGAATACGGAGGCGATGATACGCTCCGGGTCGGCGGGAAAAGCGATTTCCTCATCGCCTTCCAGGTCAATCGGAACGGTGACGACGAGATTCGGATCGGAGAGTTGCTCGATCTTCTTGGGGACGAATCCCCACTCGGCGTAGAATCGTCCCTGCTCGAGATCCGACATCTGGGAGACGAATAGATGCACGACGACATTGAAGACGATCAAGAGAATCGTAATCACCGGCCAACGCCGCGTCGGGTTGTCATCGTAGAGTGGAAAGAACATCGACTCGCATTGTCGTTAGGGGAGCGAGTTACATCGTGGGGGAGATAAGTCCTGGATCGCTTTCCATCTTCGATTGTTTCTTAGCCGTCTTCACTGCGGAGGGCGGCTGCCGGCAGCGGAATGCCGCGGATCTGTCCTTCGACGACTCGGTTCTGATCGACATAACCTTGGAAGTCGCAGACGATGATCGCGCCGCGTCGCGCCTTGACCAGACAGAGTTGGAGGACCAGACGATCGCCCGGCCTTACCGGACCGCGAAATCTCACGCCCTCAAGGCCGCCAAAACCGACCATTTCCGCGCCCAGCAGATCGTACTTCTGGGAATAGTAGCTTGCCAGTTGAGCCGCCGCTTCACACATTACGACACCTGGCATCAACGGCATCCCGGGCATATGGCCCCGCACCCAAAAGTCGTCGAGCGATGTGTCTTTGTAGCCGACGCAGGCGTGTCTCTCGGTGTCCTCCAGTACGATGGCCGTGAGTTGTTCCATCTCATGGCGCTGAGGATTGAAGGAGCGGATGCCCTCGATGTCGGTAACGACTTGGGAGAGATCATACGATTCAAACGGCACGATCTGTTCTTTTCTCGGCACGCGGTACTCCCTCTTACTCCAGCCTCATGATTTCCAGCGAACAACATCCGCCGGACTTCTGAATACGAAATTCGGACCGGTCTAGGTCTTTACCTTGCGGCGCTTTTGCTTACGAGCTTTACTGCTCGCGGGGCGTTTGCCGTGATTGGCTTTCTTGAGCGTGCGTCCTGGTTTTGCCATCAGCGGGGTCTCCTACTGAACAGAGAATCGAATTGTCATTTAGAGTCGAACCAACCAGTTTAGCAGACTCACCGGGCTCTGCAAAGATCGCGGCTAGACGGCCTGCTGTGGTCGATGGCGAAGCCACAGAATCCAGCCGATCCCACCCTGAAAGATGGCCAGGGCCGAAAGGGTCCCGTAGGTATCTAGATCGCTCTCGCTATAGCCCACGAACAGGGATCCCAGGCTGCCCACTCCCAGGCCGATGGCGAAAGTCAGGCCGTAGCACAGGCTGCGGCGGCGGGCTGGCGTGTACTTGGCGACGAGTGAATTGTAGATCGGCTGGAGCATGAACATCAGCAGCGCGTAGAGCGCTGTCGCGGCAATTCGTTGCCCCCCTGCGGCGACGGCCATCCAAGCCAGCGGAACGGCTGCCAGAATCGAGATTACCGATAGTTGACGCTCCATGATCCGAGGCGCGGCAATTCGCCCGGAGACATACTGTCCGACACAGCCGATCAGAAGCACACAGCCCGCCAGAAACGTCGCTGTCGACTGCGAACCGATTAGCGGGATCTCGACATCCGCGCGTTCCAGATACCGTGGCAAGAAGCTCATCATCGCCGCGTAGGCGAATCCTTGCACAAAAGAATAGACACAGATGAGACGGAACGAGGTCCAGTTAACGTTAGCGTCTTCCCGCTCGTTGATCTTGGCATCGAACTGCTTGCCGATCGATTGTCGCCGCCAGCGCGCCACAAAAGCCAGACCGAGCAGCAGCGACAAGATGCTGAGAAGCCAGTAGTAACTTCGCCAAGAGAGACCGAATGAGAACACCATCGCGGCCAGCAGCGGGGCTCCCCCTATGCCGAGCGATCCAAAGACGCCATGGATTCCGAGGGCTCGAGGTCGGTCGGAGGGAGTCGTCTTATGTGAGATGAGCGCCAGACCAGCCGGATGGTAGATGCTGGCCAACGTCCCCATGGCCACCATGACCAAGAACAATACGGGAAGGGCTACATAGCACCCCACAATCGCGCACATCAGGGAGCAGCCGACAAGGAAGATTGCCAGCGTGCGATCCGCGCCCCAGTGATCGGTCAGCCAGCCGGCCGCGATCGCCGCCAATCCCCATGGCATCCGCCAGCTGAATGCCAGCCAACCGGAAACATCTTTGTCGAAGCCATAGTCGAGCGCCATTCGCACTTCGGCACTAGGCAGCGCCAGTTCCAAGATATGGACCAGCGCGTGAGCGGCCGACACGAGCAGTACCAGTCGCCAGGTCGCGGGGCTCATGCTTTGCTCAATTCGCCCCACCGCGCGAGCGTATCGCGGGCGGCCCCACTGTCGATCGCCTCCTGGGCAAGCGCTGCCGCCGTGGGCAGGTCTGTCTCCTTGCCTGTCGTCCAGATTCCCGCCGCCGCGTTGAGTACGACGATGTCCCGCGCGGTGCCAGGCGAGCCGGAGAGGACTTCTTGAATCATCGCGGCACTCTCTCGGGCATTTTCCACTTGGATGTCGTCGAGCGAAGAGGTGGGCAAGCCGAAGTCATCCGGCGTCCACTGATATCGCTTCATTTCGCCTTCGCCGCTTGCCAGCCGATTACCACCGGTTACCGACCGACCGACCTCGATGACATGGGTGGGCCCGCTGAGGGTGACTTCTCCCAGTCCGTCGGCACCACACACGGTTACCGATCGCTCAGTCCCCAATTGTGCCAGCGCTTCGGCCAGGATGTCATGGACTTCCGGACGTCCGACTCCCAGCACTTGAAACGGAGCCCCTGCTGGATTGCAGAGTGGTCCGAGCAGGTTGAAAATGGTCGGAAAACCGAGTTGTCGCCGAACCGCGGACACATGCCGCATGGCCGGATGCATGTGAGGAGCGAAGCAGAAGCCGATGCTGACCTCCGCAAGACATTTTTCGATCGTCGCCACATCCGCATCGACGTTGATCCCCAGAACCTCCAGGACATCCGCCGATCCGGTCTTGCTGGTAATGCTGCGATTGCCATGCTTGGCGACCGGAACGCCTGCCGCCGCGGTGACGATGGCGGCGGCGGTACTGATGTTGAACGTGCCCGAGCCAGCGCCTCCGGTGCCACAGGTGTCGAGAAGTCCGCCGCCTTCGTAACGGACAGGGACCATAACTTTCCGCATGGCCGTCGCCGCGCCAGCGATCTCCGAGGCAGTTTCGCCCTTGGCGCGCAGAGCTGTGAGTAACAGGCCAATCTCGCTGTCGCTGCAATCGCCGCGCATGATCGCCTCGATCGTCGAGGCCATTTCATCCAGGGCGAGGTCTTCGCCCGCGGAAACCCGGCCTAGAATTTCTTCTATCAATGCACCTTCTCCTTGCGTCTAAAGGCTCCTTGCGTCTAATGGCGGCGGTGAAGGGTGATTGTAATCGCCGCGGCGCACAATGGCTATGTCGAGAACGCGACCACAGAGCCCGTGGTACTCTTGTCTTGGGTTGGCTCCCTCTCTAGAATCACGGCCGGCGAAGAGGAACCGCTGTCATTTGAGATATCGTGGTCCATCAGGCGGAGAACCGTATGGCCAGGAAGGTGATCTTGGACGTCGACCCGGGGATCGACGATGCCGTCGCGCTTTCGATGGCTCTGTTCGATCCACGATTGGAGGTTGTCGCGGTCACGGCCACGGCCGGAAATGTTTCCGCCGAACAATCGACTCGCAATGTCCAGGCCATTGTCGAGCAGCTGGATCCTCCCCGGCTTCCCAGAATTGGGGCTGCCCGCGAACCGGATGTGGGGCGTCTGGCCGATGCCCGCCACATTCATGGCAACGACGGCCTGGGGAATACCAACTTTCAGGTCGCCGAACTGCATCACCAACACTCATCCGATAAGGTGATTGTCGAGGAAATTCGCGCGGCGCCCGATGCGGTTACAATTATCGCCCTGGGACCGCTCACCAACGTCGCCCGCGCGATGGCACGTGACCCGGAGATCGCCTCGATGATCGGAGCGATTCACATGATGGGCGGATCACTGGCTTCGGGCAACGTCACCCCGGCGGCCGAGTTCAATATCTACTGCGATCCGGAAGCGGCTCAAGCGGTCTTTCGATCGGCGACGACAAAGACACTCGTTCCGTTGGATATCACCAGCCGCGTCATTATGACTTACGGCCAGTTTGATCAATTGCCTGGGCAGCTCACACCCACGGGCAAGTTCCTACGCGAGATTCTCGCTTTCGCGTTTCGCACGCATCGCAACGTGCTTGGTCTGGAAGGCATCCACCTGCATGACGCGGTCGCCCTGGTGGCCGCCTTGCATCCGGAACTGTTCACGACGGAGGAATTGGCGGGCGATGTCGAGATCGCTGGTGAACTGGCGGTCGGCAGCACGATCTTTGATCGGCGGAGTGTGCCGGTCTGGCGACCCAACATGGAGGTGGCTGTCGACGTCGATGCGCCGGCCGTCATGGACTGCATCTTGCGCGGATTGAGCGCGGTCGAGGTTCGCTAACAGTTGAGGTTCCCTGGAGTCGGGTTTTACTGAGACTGGGAAAGCTCATCTTGCCAAGCCGTGGCCTACTGCTCGTAGTCGGCTCGGTTGCCCACCTCGACGTCGACGGTTTGAGTATCCCCGTCACGAAAGATGACCATCGACACCGTCTCGCCAACCGGCGTCAGAGCGACCTGGTTGATAAGGTGAGAGTCGTCGTCGATCTTGATGCCATCCAGACTGAGAATCACGTCTCCCTCGCGCAGATCCGCCTTGGCCGCCGGAGAGTTTTCGGTGACACGACGGATGCGAGCGCCGCCGGGAATCTTGATGCCGAGTTTGACCGCTTCGTTGGCCCCGAAATCGCGATCGAGCCAAACACCCAAGTAGCCTCGGATAACCTTGCCTTTTTCGATCAGCTGTTCGGCTACGAACATGACCATATTGATCGGTATCGAGAAGCCGATCCCCTCGTTACGGCCTCCGATACTGGCAATAGCCGTATTGATCCCGATCAGTTCGCCCCGCAGATTGACGAGAGGTCCACCGCTGTTCCCAGGATTGATCGAGGCGTCGGTCTGCAGGAAGTCCTGATAGTTGACCTCGTCGGTAGCCAGTCGCAGATCGCGGCGGCCCATGGCGCTGATGATTCCATAAGTGACCGAGTGGTTGAGACCGAACGGACTACCGATCGCCATCACGAAGTCGCCGATCTCCAGGCCTTCGCTATTGCCAATGCGAGAATGCTGCAGGTTCGTTCCGGTGATCGCCAAGGTGGCGACGTCGGTCCCGGGATCGCTCCAGGCCGCGGTTGGTGTCAATTCCCGACCATCGGCCAGCCGAACTCCGATTTGACTCGGCGCGGCGCCGCGGACCAAGTGTCGGTTGGTCAAGACGTAGTACTTGCCCTCAAGACGGATAATCACGCCCGAGCCCGTTTCTTCAGGCATCCCACGAGTCACGCTGCCCGAGCGGTTGACCTCGATATGCACGACCGTGGGCCGCGCGACCTTGACCACTCGTTTGAGAATTCGAGTATTCTTTTCGAAGACCTTATACTCACGGGCCAGCTCGCTATAGAGCTGGTCTCGTTCGGCTTGCGTCAGGGCCTTGGGTTGTGCCCATGCCGGAGAGGACCAAGCGGATAAGAGCCATGTTGTCATCAACAGCACGGCGAGGTGCGGGACCTGGGCGCGTGGGGCGTCCTGTCTTCTTGCCAGGGTCTTCTGCACTGGGAAACATCCTTGCTGGAGCGCGGAAGCATCCTGCCGTCCGCTTGGTCGATCGGATAAAGAGGTAAGGTGTCCATTCTGACTTGACCGACGACAGCCCCCGCCGACAGTCGGTGCCAAAAAATGGAAACAAACGAGGAGCCGTGGTTACGAAAGCTCCAAGTCGTTGATCGTCAGATCGGCCTCGCCGGTACTGACGTCCGGGACGCGACCCCAGTCGGAATCGCCTCCGCCAATACCGCCTTCGCGTTCGGCTTCCCTCTGGCATTCGATGCACATGGTCGCGTACGGCAACGCTCGCAGACGGGCCATGGGAATCTTCGAGCTGCATGCCTCGCACAGCCCATACGATCCTTCCCGCATCCGTTCCAGAGCGTTATCGATGCTGGCCAATTCTCGGCTTTCCACTTCGGCAAGCTGGGAATTGATTTCATCCTGCGCCGAGTCGAGGGCGGCGTCGATGACGTCTCCGCTGGTGGTTTCGTTGAGCTGTTTGAGCAGACTCAAATCGCCCGCCAACGCTTTGCGGAGTGCGTCGCGTCGCTTGACCAGAATATCGCGCATACTGAGGATAGCGTCATTTCGTGCCATGGGTGTTTCCTCTCGTGATCCCGACCCCTGCGCCGCGCGAAGGAGTGCCCCCCTTCAGGCATGTCATCAGTCGGTCTCGTATTCAAATGCCAGGCCGTCGATTCCCCGATGGAACGTTGGCCGTTACGCAGGTCGCTGAACGTCCTTCTTCGATTCGGATGTCTCAGCGGCCCAACTATATTACGCCGCGAATCGGCAAAAGGAAGGAACAAGACCCACCCTGCGGCGGGCCCCCCTCACCGAGTCGATAGCGATCCAACTCGTTTTGCAAGCAAGGTTTACGTCACTTACGAAGCCTCGCGATGTGGGCAAGGAGCCCACAAATTTTCGTCCTCCGCCAAGCGGAAGAACGTGGGACACGCCTGTCGCGGCATGTCGCTTTGGGATAATCGACAAAACCGTCACAGATATCGAGTCGTTTTTAATCGATGCAGTCGGAATTCAAGCCAGCGACTCTCGCCCTGCTACCATCCACGTCCAACCCACGGTTTTGACTCGTTGCTATCGGTGAGCTACATCTTCAAGGCTCATGTGCACTTACGATCCGTTAATGCCCCCTTTCAGGGTGGGCTGAAAAATCGATGCCCGTGATCTCGCCGAAAGTCCTTCTGAACCGAGACGACAGATCCATCCCATGACGCAAATTCTGGAACATAATGCGACTGCCAGCTTGCTGGGTGTTGCCGTGGGAGAACTGGTGCTGCGAGTTCGTGGGACGAGCCGCGATGGCCAAGTCTTGCGGCTCAAGAGCCCTAAGTGCACCATCGGGGCCGGGTCCTATTGCAGTCTCCGATTGCGGGCCAAAGGCGTGCGGCCGTTGCACTGCGTAGTTGTCCGGGGAGCCGGGTCAACTATCGTTCGTCGATGGTCCGCGGATACGAGACTCAACGGTCGAGAATTCACCGAAGCGACTCTGCTGCCAGGTGACCTGCTGGGCGTTGGACCGATCGAGTTGGAGGTGATTGCTACCTCTTCGACCAATGTCGGCCGACGTGACCCGGTAACCAATAAAGCGGTAGCTGATGACGCAGTACCCGATGAATTGCGCGATCTGCTCCCCGCCAGCCCTTTTCTGAACAATCCACATCTCATTTGCCCGACCGACAGTAGCCTCGCTCAAGAAGAGCAGGAGCGAGAAGAAGATCGCCACCAATGGCGTCGCTCTCTCCGCACGGTCGCGCACGGTCGAGTTCGCCGAGCTATTCGCCGATTGCGTGAACAGTCGACCGAGATGGAAGAACTTGAAAATCAATGGCGCCAACGAGTCGAGCGGCTGACCGATCGCCGGCAATCCGATCAAGAGTCCTGGTCGCAGGAGCGCGAGGCCTGGCTGACGGAGCGGGAATTGTGGGATCGGCAACGGGCTGAGTGGGAACTCCAGCAGGAATCCTCTTCCCGAGCGGAAGTCGACGCCGAAGAGAAGACTCAACAGGTACGCCAGCGGCTCTCTGAACTGGAGCAGGAGCTGGTGGCAGAGAAGGCTCAGCTCGAGACCGTTCGTGAAAACCTCGATGATGAACGGTCTCGTCTCACTGGCGAAGCCGAAGAACTGCGTGAGCATATCGAGTCGTGTCAGCGGAATCTGGTGGCCGAGCGGGCGGAACTCGAAACGCTCCGCGAGGAACTCGTTAGCGAGCGGAATTCGCTGCTGGAGGAGTTAACGGAACGAAAGCAAGAGTCGAGTGGTGAAGAAGACGCCGTCGCGCACCTGCAGGCGGAACTTGAACGGCGTGAAGAACAGCTCGCCCTGCGACAGACCGAACTGGAATCGGAGATCGAACTCTTCCAGGCACAACGCGACAAGTTGGCAGCGGAGCAAGACGATCTGGAAGCTCTCCGAGCCGAATTTGCGGAGCAAGAACTCGCGCTGCAGTCGCTACGGGACACGAGGGAGAGTGAGAGTCTTCAATTTGCCGAGCAGCGGGCGGAGTTCGAGGCGGAATTGGCTCGACACGCGGAGCAGAGCGAAGAACTCGCTCGCCAACGACAGGAATTTACAGCAGAGCAAACGTCGCTCGATGCCCAACGAACCGAGATTCGTACGCAGAGCGAGTATCTCGTCGAGCAACGTGCGGAATTGGCCGATCGCGAGCTTCAACTTGGTCGTCAGGCTGGCGAATTGACTCGTCGAGCCAGCGAGTTGGAAAAGGCCGAACTGCAAGTACAAGAGTCGCAAAACGAGATGCCAACCGAAGTCGAGCCGAGTTCGAGTGGGCAGGATTCGCCAGCATCGACAGAGACAGTTGAAGCCGCTGACCCCCTAGATCACGATAATCCGACCGCGGAGCTGCCAGCCACGAGTACGACTGCCGACGAATTGGCCAGCGGCGAAGCCGCGCTGCCGGCGGAAGAAACCCCCTCCGACGAAACCATCCCGGATGAGGCGGAGAGCGATCCGGAGTCTCCCAGCTCGGAGCAGGAATGCGACGAGGCCGATGGTGCTGCTGCTGAAGCCGCTGCTGAGGCTGAGGATGATGAGTCGATTGCCGACTATATGCAGCAACTGCTGGCGCGAACGCGGGGGGTCAGTCAAGAGTATACCGTCGAGTATGAGATGCCGTTGGACGAAGATCTGGCCATGGATGATGAGGTCGCCGACTCGGAAGGCGACAGCGAAGAGCTATCCAGCTCATGGGATGCCATCTCGACAGAGGAGACGTCGCCAAGAAGTACCACGCCCGACTGGGAGTTGACGATGTCGCCCCGGCGTGCGGCACCCGAAGCCGGCACCGACATGGAAGCACTCCGCGACCTGGCGAATCAGTCGGCCCAGACCGCGATCGATACGAGTCTCTTCAATCGTTGGAAATCGGCCGCTGCCGGAAACGCCTGTATGTCGACCATCTGCTTCGTGGCGGGCTACATGCTTATCGCCAACGCCTCCAGCGAAATGAGCAACGCCTATCTGGGCGGTGCCGCGGCGTTCATCGGCTCCATCTATTGGGCTGTGCAATGCGGTCTGCTGATGCGACACGCCTCTTGGCTGCACACCGGAGACCGGTCGGGCGGATATACCACTCCGCTAAGTGACGACCCCGACGCCGAAGATGAGATTGGCGTGGGAACCTACGATGCCTACTCGGCTGAGTAGGGATGCTCGAAGTGGGGCAGGGTCCGGAGGGGACGATGTCCCGGGCGGCCTCTCTACAACGGCTCATCCCGCGATCAGAACCCTCGGGCCGCACAGACATCTTCAAAGTCGGTCAGATGATAGTCGATACCGACGAAGTCAAGCACCCGACAAAAACCTCGTAAGGCCACTCCCATTCCATCGGGACCGCTGAAGCCGCCGAATTGACCGCCTCCTTTGACATGGGGTTCCAAGTCGGCAAAGACGCCCGGTATACCTCGCCGCTTGAGTTTCTTTTCTAGCTTGGGAATAGTCTCGCGGAAATTCCTGAGCACGGCCGCATAACCTCCGTCGCCCATGTCGGCCGGCACGAAGTGCTTGAGGGCTTCCTCGTCGACGTGACCTCCGGCGGCGGAGGTCGACTGCTGTCGATAGTCCTTGATGTGAATCCAACCGATTCCATCTCGCATCGCTTCGTATTGTTCGTAGACTTCCGCGGTCGAGTATCCTTGCGAGGTGAGGTTCGCGGCATCGAAGATGAGCACCATGGCCGGGTGGTCCACCTGCCGATCGATCTCGGCCAATAGATCGCCTGTCTGACCGACAAGATTGGCTTCGACCTCCAGTCCGAACGTTAAGTCACTGCGATGACATGCCTCGGCGATCTGCCCCAGTTGGTCGACGGCCTGGGGAAGATATTCGCGCGGATCCGCTCCTTTGGGTGGATAGAAGGAAAACCCTCGGATCAGTTTCGTCTCAAAAGCGTGAGCAACTTCGCAGGCGTGAGCGACATCTTTCTCAAGATACTTCTTGAAGGGGATGAAGGCGTTGTCGGTGCCATCTTCGACGTTCTGTAGCTTGACCTTTCCAATCGGCGAGCCGATCGACGAAACGTTCAGTCCGTACTCGCTTTCGAGATGGCGAATCTTCGAGATCTCGGTCTTGTTCAACTTCATCACGTTCTTGATACCGCCGCCGACATCGATGAAGCGAATGCTGTAGTATTGCAGGCCCAGTGCCGCAAAGGCCGCGAACTGCTCAACCGCGGACTTGTGAATGGCCGCTTCATCAGCAAAACCGCTCAAGATGACCTGTGGATTATCCGACATCGACGACTCCGACTATTTGAGGTGGAAGGGGATCCGAATCTTGAGAACCGGATAGGCGACGGGGGGTTCGTTCGTGGCGCGACTCGATAAACGAATGTCGACAAATTCAAAAAACGATCAGGGATTCGATTCCCATGAGTATCAAAGCTCGTCCGGGTAGTGGACCACGACATCGGTCGTGATGCCACCGCGGGCGCTGAAGGCAGCCTCCAGAACGGCGCGTCGAGGGGAGACGACTTCCACGAAATCATCCAGGATTCGATTCGTGACCGCTTCGTAAAAAATCCCCTCGTTGCGAAACTGTTGTAGGTAGAGTTTCAGGCTCTTGAGTTCGACGCAGAGCGCCTCGGGAACATAACGAAAGGTCAGCACTCCGAAGTCAGGCTGCCCCGTCTTGGGGCAGACCGAGGTGAACTCGGGACAGACGATTTCGATGGTATATTCACGACCCGGGCGGGGATTCTCAAAGGTTTCCAGTGTCTTCAGGAACTCGTTCATTCTTTTCGCTTTCGTTCGCACGACTCCTTTCCCAGAGTTGCTCATTGTGCCATCATGGCGACCGTTCGGAAAGCCACCGCCTGGAGCGGTCACGGATAGTTCCTCGCGGTCGACCTCTTTCGGCGACAAGACCATGCTGATTGACACCCACGCGCATCTCGATCAGAGCGAATTTGACGAAGATCGAAACGAAGTCATCGAACGTGCGCGAGAGGCGGGGGTGGATCGCATTCTGGCCGTCGCTATCGACGCCGAATCGGCGGCGGCAAGTGTGCAATTGGCGGCCGAACACGAGCTGATTTTCGCCGCCGTCGGCATCCAGCCCAACTATTGTGCCGAGGCGAAGCCGGGCGATTGGGATCGTGTCGTGGCCTTGGTCGATTCGCCGAAAGTCGTCGCCATCGGCGAGACCGGTCTGGACCGGCACTGGGACTATACCCCCTTTGACGTTCAGCAAGACTACTTCGATCGTCACCTGCGGCTCTCTCAACAGCGCGATCTGCCGTTTGTCGTCCATACACGGGAGAGCGACGCGGATGTTCTGGAGATGCTCCGCGAGGCGGCCGAGCGAGGGCCGCTCCGGGGCGTCATGCATTCTTTCGTGGGCAGTGCGGAGACGGCAGCCGAGTGTGTCGAACTCGGCTTGCATATTAGTTTCGCTGGCATGGTGACGTTCAAGAAATCGAACGCCTTGCGAGAGGTGGCGGCGAGTATTCCGGATGATCGCATTCTGGTCGAGACCGACTGCCCCTACCTCTCACCGCACCCACTACGGGGCAAGCGAAACGAACCGGCCCGCGTCGTTCATACCGCCTCGACGCTGGCGGAAGTGCGCGGCAGCACTCTGGAGACGTTTGCCGCCTTGAGCAGCGCGAACGCGCGCGGGCTGTTCGGGCTATGAACCAGCGCTAGTCACCCGAAGAAGCGATCGCGGATGGAAGCGGACTGAGTCTCGATTGAGCGGTCAGCTGGCGAACGACTTCGGCCGGATCACCTGTCTCGTCAAGTAATCGCATCTGTCGATCGGCCCAACTCTCACCCGCCACGATGTCGGTCAATTTTTCCAAGTAGGAGAAACATTCCAAATGACGGGCAGTGGAGCGCAGGTGGGTGACTAGGTAGTCGACGACCTTGGGAAGCGGCTCCACTCTGAAAGTGAACGCGTCGACCAGCTCCGCGCGCATCCCGAATCGGCAAGCTCGCCATTTGTTTTGTCGGACCATCATCGGGTGGCAATCGTGTTGGTAGGCTCCTTCGTCGATATCATCGGAAAGCCACTTCACCAAACTCTGGATCAAAGCCGCGATCGCCATCGTATGCTCTAGGTTGCCTGGCATGTCGCAGACGCGGACCTCGACGGTGCCAAAATTGTGGTGCGGGCGGACATCCCACCAGATCTCCCGAATCGTATTGATAAATCCGGTATCGACCATGTGATTGACCAGCCAGACATACTCGCTCCAATTTCGCATCAGAGTCGGAAGTCCGGCGGTCGGCAGCCCTTCCATGATCTTGGAGCGGAACGACTGCAGGCCGGTGCGACGATTTTCCCAGAAAGGACTACTACAGCTGAGCGCCAACAAGGTCGGCAGGTGTCGCATGATGCGGTCGCAAATCATGACCGCCTTGTCGCCCGAGTCGACGCCAATGTGAACGTGTAGTCCATAGGTGACCAGCCGCCGCGCCATTTCCTGGAGCAGCTGGACGAGCGATTCGTAGCGTTCGTTGGGTGTTACCTTTTGCTGTCGCCAGCGCGAGAACGGATGGGTGGCTCCCCACCAGAGTCGCACCCCCAGCGCGTCCGCGATCGCCTCGGCCCTTTGAATCTTCGCACGCAGATCTTTCTCGGCTTCGGCAATCGTGTTACACACGCCCGTGTTGATTTCCAAACAGGATTGCATCAACTCCGGCTTGAAGTGAGAAGACAGATTCTCCGGTATCGCGGCCAGTAGATCTCCGATCGAGCTGGAGAGGGCCATCGACTGTTCGTCGACCAAGGCCAATTCCAACTCGATGCCTATCGACGGGCCGGGACTGGATTGAAACGCGATCTTGTTCATCCGCCTGTCTCCTCGAGGATCTTCTCTCGCAGGACTTCAATCTTGTGATTGAGGTCCTGGAGACGAAAGGTTGCCGCCATACGAGGTCGCCAGCGTCGCCGCCGTTTCCTGTTGCTGTCGTTAAGTTAATTCGCTTCGGGCTCGGACCACAAGACGACCGCGTGCGCCAGCAGCTTGGCGCCGATGGCGATCGCCCGCTCGTCGACATCAAAGGTCGGAGTGTGCAGCGGAGTCGGAGCGGTGCCGGGGGTGGTCGCACCCAGACGGATCATCGCCCCTGGTACATGTTCAAGATAAGCCGCAAAATCCTCGCTGCCCATGCTCGGTCGGTGAATCTCATCCACGCTCTCGCCGTCGATCACAACCTCCACGGCCCGGCGAAGCAATCGAATCAGTCGCGGGTCGTTCTTCACCGAGCCGGTTCCTTTCTCGAAAGAAACCTCGATTCGGGCACCACTTGCCTCAGACACCCCGTGACAGAGTTGCTCAATGTGCCGCATTGTTTGGGAGCGAACCCGCCCCCGCAGACTGCGCAGGGTTCCTAGCAGTTCGATCTGCTCGGGGATCACATTGGGATTATCTCCACCTAGTAACTGGCCGATCGTGACGACCACCGCGTCCTGGCTGTCGGTGGCACGAGGCACGAACAGATAGATCGAGTTAATTAACTGGGCCGCCACCGCAATCGGATCGATGGCTTCGTGCGGTCGAGCCGCGTGGCCACCGCGACCGATGATGCGGATCCGCATGGCTTCACTATTCGCGGTCAGCACGCCCTCGCGCAATCCGATGCGCCCGACCTCACGCGACGGGTCGACATGCGTCGCGAAGATCGAGTCGACATCTTCCAGAGCGCCCGCCTCGATCATGTCGGCAGCCCCCGCGATGGTCTCCTCCGCTGGCTGAAAGATACCGCGAAAGTTGATCGGCCAAGGCAGCATCTGGGTCTCGGCCAGCCTTCGCAAGGCGGAGAGCGCGCCGTAGAGAACGGACGTATGGACATCGTGCCCACAGGCATGCATCACGCCGTCATGGCGACTTCGATAAGGTACTGATTTCTCATCTTGAATACGTAAGGCGTCGATATCGGCACGCAGCGCAACGCGCCCCTTGGCCGCTTGGATGTCGAAACCTGCTGGCGGATCGACGAGCACTCCACAGCCATGCGGACCGATGCGAACCTGAAAGCCGTCGCGGTCCAAACGATCGTACAGAAATTGACTCGTCTCTTGCTCCTCGCCACTCACTTCGGGATGAGCATGCAGGTGGCGTCGCATCTCGATCAGCTTGCCTGAGAGCGCGTCGACCTCCGCCTCCAAGGCGGCTTCCCAGGAATCTGACGCGGTCGATGACTTGCTATTTGTGGCGCTCGACATGTGGCGATGCATAGGTTCCAGAATCGAGAGAAACAACGGAAGTGACGGACTCCTTCCCCCTATCTTAATTCTATCATGTCCCCGCTCATCAGGCTGAGGCCACTTTCGCCGACTCCCTGTATTTTCGCCCACGCATTACAATTTTACCGTCACTTGAGATAGCAAGGGCAGAATGCCAGGAGCCAGGGCCGGTGTCCTTGATGAATTTGCGCCCTGAATTGACATTCGAATAAGTGGGCCAAACTAGTGTCACTCGGAAGGAGTGACCGTCCCTCTTCAGTATCCGACTCTCATGGCCCGCTTCGCTGGCCGGCGCGTGATGAGAAGTATGCCCTGATTCGATTCCCCTTCGGGAGCACCGCCAGGACGCTACCGCAAATCGCACGAAGTGCAAACCTCGCGGAGCACATGACGCAGGGCAGAATTACTCGCCGAGGTCACCGGTTCAAAATCGAAGGGTCGGGAGAAGTCGCCGGCCAAATCGTTGCTCAGAAAGATCGCGTCAAATCGGCGGCGAGAAGATGAGCTCCGGGTTTCTCTTCTCCAGCAATGAACCAACTGGGACATAGAACGCGACATAAGAAGAAGTGCGGACATAGAAAAAGACAGCACTGACTTCCTGCCGTGCTGTCTCACTTGAGTCCACCTATAGCTGATTCCATTCCAGCCGAAGTGTAAACATATCGGTTATGAAGATTTCGTCAAGTTCTTCCTAAGAAAAAACGCAACGCATCGATGGTTACGCATTTAATGGTTCACGTCGGCTTCTCGATCCGCATCCGTTGCGAGAGAGCAATCGGTTGGCGGTGTCGGCTGTAGCACCACAGGCCTGATGAAACGGTTGCGGACATCCGCAGAGATTATTGGGTATTGTGTCACCCACTTCTGCGAGCAGAGGGACGCAAAGATTCATGGATCAGAACGATCGGCCTGCTGATTGTTCTGTTCTTCTTCGTGAATCATTCTTCCCAACCACCAGCCCCAGACGATGTAATGCATCGCGGCAAAGGCAAAAATTCCCCCGGAAGCAATCAAGACAAAGAGATTGCCACCGCTGCAGAGCAGCAGGACGAACGAGAGCAAGGCCAATCCGGCGAGAGAGCCGCCGATCACGACCGACGCACTCGCCGGCTCTTTGATCTGTGGTGATGCGGCGGATTGCGGTGGACCGGCTGGTCGAGCAGGACGTTCAGGGCGCGCTGGAAGATCGGGAGGTATAGGGGGACGTTCCGATTCAGGATCGGCCTCCGGCCTTCTTGGTTCACTTTCCATACCTTGCAGCCTAGATGCTGCCAGTCGGACGGGCAAGCCTTGGAGAAGACCTCGGTTCAATCAGAGGGGAGTGTGACATTACTTCAATCGTCGTTGCTCCGACAGTTCGCTGGCTAAGCGACGAATCCTTAAATCCTCATCTTGGCGGGCCGCTCGACGAAGCTCTTTCAGGGTTACGACGTCTTCGGTGGTCGCTAGCCAACGGTAGGCGGTGAGTCGGACTTCCGCGTCGGAATCCTCGGTTAGCCAGAGCAGCCAAACTCGGGCAGCGATGCCAGAAAGGTGGGGCAGGGCGGAGACCAACTCACGACGCTGCTGCGCATCGGCCTCGGCGATCTTCCGGGCTAATTCCAGCTCGTAGGGGCTGAGCCCGCGTCGCCGAAGTTCACGTTCCGCGGTCGATTTCTCGTTCTCGGTTCCCAGGCCGAGCTGGAAGATGACTTCGAGTGTACTCCGGGCTAGCAGATCCTCACTCGTAGGATCGATTGGTTCCTTGGCGCGCAGCACCGGCTCGCCTGGTTCACTTTCGCCAGGATGGTCGACGACCTGCCGCGTGTTTCGCCAAGGTAGCGGTGTCAGTCTCGCCCTTCTTCGTGCCGGCATGTCTGGCGGCGAATCTTGTCGTGGTGGGCGATCGCCCTGTCTCATCGGCGCGACTTCGTCACGAAGCTCCAGGGTGCGCGGTGCCGAACGAGGCCTGGCCGCGGCTCGAATTGTTCCGTCGCCTGGCAGATCAGGAATCTCCGTAGCCTCGATGGGCAATCCTCCGCCGGGCAGCGAAGCAAATTGTTCGACTTGATCGTTCATCGATGGGCCGTCGCTCGCTCGCGACGACACCATGTCTCGGCCCGACTTTTCGGAACGGTCGCCTCTGGCGATCATCTCGGGCTGTGTGCGGGCCGAGTTCGCCGCTCGAAGTACCTGGTCGCAGGCTACCAAATAAGCTCCCCGGTCGATGTCATCGCTGGTTGGCCACTGGAGCAACTCGGCCACATAGAGGGCCGCTTTTTGTCGGGCCGGCGGGCGGAACGATTCCATTTGCCCGGCGAGCGAGTCGACGAGCAGCGCGACTCGCGGCGACCAATGATGCACACCCCGGATGCGCCAATTTTCGATCTGTTGGTCGAGCGTTTCCCGAGCGGCAGTGGCGACCGCCGGGTCGGCCGCATCGAGAAGGCTCACCAGCGCTGGCAGACCCGATTCATCCAGCTCGATCAAGGCCTCCAGTGTCGTTTCGATACGTGACGAGTTCGTCTCCGTCGATGCCAGTTGTCGAGCTAGCTGACGGGCCACCATGCGCTCGCGGAGCGGGGTGGTTAACCACAGCGCAGCGATCGATACGACGACGATCACCAACGGCAATACGACGGGCGTCGCCGATCGCCAGCGGGCAAGGGTTCCGCGGCTTGTTGATGAGCGGCTCATCGCGGTTCCAATAATTGACAGCAGACAATCATGGTCTGACAGATCTCGTCCGAAGGCGGTCCAGGAATCCAGTCCAGGAATGCGGTCCAGGAATGCGGTCCAGGAATGCGGTCCAGGAATGGGGCGGAGCATTCTCCTGGGTGAGGCCGGCAGCGGCAAGGCCAGTGTCCATCGCCCGCGATAGCTAGCATGCCAGCGGAATGCCGAGGCTAAGTCGTTTGAAATGGTCTGCCGAGAGGGATGGGAGACCCAATCTCAAAGTTTCTGTGGTCCGCAAGGCTTGCCCAAGCCGAATAATTGCTCAGGACGGGTGACAATCCGTCCCGATGACCGGCTCTCTGCGCTGGATTGAGGTAGCGTCAGTGATGCCAGAAACGGCGATTCGATTTGATCAACGTGTGCCAGGGGGGATCCATGCACGCTAAACCGACTACGCGGAGTTGCTCCCAGCGAGCCTACCCGCCGCGCCTGGCAGGCGTTGTCTTGCTTGCCTCCATGCTCTTATCGACGGCGACGCTGCGGGCGGCCGATCCCACTGTGGCCGATACCAGCAGTCGCGCTCGTCGAGACAGTATCGCGTCGATCCCGTTTAAGAAACTCGATGCCGACGCGCGCGCCAAAGTCAACAGTGTTGTCAATCACACGACGTTCTTTCGACGGATGCCGGTTGAGATCGTCGAATGCGATCCCAATCTGTTCTTGTTCTTGATCCGCCATCCCGATGTGATCGTCGAAATCTGGCGATACATGGGGGTTACCAATATGGAAGTCGAGCGGCTCAACGCCGAGAACTTTCATGCCGAGGACGGAGCGGGCAGTGTGGGAGACATTGAGTTCCTGTATGGTGACAAGAACCAGCACATCCTGTTCGTCAAAGGGTCGTACGATGGCTCGCTGTTGCCCAAGGCGATTAGTGCCAATTGTCTATTGGTTCTGACTTGCGACTATAACAAAGATCCCACGGGCAAGTATCTCGTCACCAGTCGGCTCGACCTGTTCGTTGACGTTCAGAATCCGGGGCTCGATCTGTTGGCTCGCACTTTCCACAAGGTGTTCGGCAAGACGACCGATCACAATTTCACCGAGACGGCCAGTTTTGTGAGTCAGGTTTCTCGAACCACGGAACTCAACGGCAGCGGCATGCTGCGCCTGGCCGGCAAGCTCGACGATCTCGATCCGGCCATTCGCAACAAGTTTGCCCGACAGATCAAACTGGTCCATGGGCGCGCCAAGCAACGAACCGCTCAACTGGAACGGCAGGACGAGGCGAAGGGGCTCCTGAGTCCCCGTCGAGCGCCAGAGGAGTCAAGCCGCCAGCGATCTAGCCGACGTAGCGGTTGATCACATTCTCGAACAGTTCTTGGCGAGCGCTGACGCAGGCGGTCACGTCGCCCTTATCGAGCATGTACTTCTCCAGCGATTTGAAGTCGTGCTTGCCGGCTTCAATCTCGGTACCGAGACCGCTATCCCAGCTGCTGTAACGATCTTCAATCATCTTGGCCACGTCCCCGTCGGCGCGAATGGCGGCGGCGATCTTGAGGCCCTGGGCGAAGGCGTCCATGCCGCCGATGTGGGCATGGAACAGGTCGATCGGCTCGAAACTCTCGCGGCGAACCTTGGCATCGAAGTTCACGCCACCGGTTGTGAAGCCTCCGAACTTCAACAGTGAGAGCATGCACTGCGTGGTGAGATAATAATTGGTCGGGAATTGGTCGGTGTCCCAGCCGAGCAGTTCATCGCCCGTATTGGCGTCGATCGATCCCAGGAAGCCTTGGCTGCCAGCGTATTCCATTTCATGCTGCATGCTGTGGCCGGCGAGCGTGGCGTGGTTGGTCTCTAGGTTGAGCTTGAGATGATCTTCCAGGCCGTAGCTTCGCAGGAAGTTGATGCAAGCGGCGGCATCCGAGTCGTACTGATGCTTGGTTGGCTCTTTCGGTTTCGGCTCGATGTAGAATTGCCCGGTGAAGCCGATCTCTTTGGCGTAGTTGACCGCCATGTGCAAGAAGGCGGCCAGGTGATCGAGCTCGCGTTTCATGTCGGTGTTCCAGAGGGTGTGATAACCTTCGCGACCACCCCAAAAAGTGTAGCCTTCGCCACCCAATTCCAGCGTCACCTCCAGGGCCTTCTTGACCTGCGCCGCGGCGAACGCGAACGAGTCGCTGTTGGGACTCGTGGCGGCTCCGTGAACGTATCGCGGATTGCTGAACAGATTGGCCGTTCCCCACAGTAATTTGATGCCGGTACGCTCTTGCTGCTCTTTGAGCGCGGCGGCCACGGCATCGAAGTTCTTGTTTGTCTCGGCCAGTGAATCGCCCTCGGGCGCGACGTCGCGATCGTGAAAGGCGTAGTAGGGGTTGCCCAACTTCTCCATGAATTCAAAGGCCATGCCGACGCGCTCGATCGCGTCGTTCACGGTGCCGTCTGCCAGCATCCAGGGGCGTTGTGCACAGCCGGGGCCAAAGGGATCGGCGCCGGCGCCGCGGAAGGTATGCCAATAGACGACGCTGAAGCGGAAGTGATCCGCCATCGTCTTGCCCTCGACCATCTCCGAAGCGTTGTAATGACGAAACGCGAGTGGATTCTTGGAGTCGGGACCTTCAAATTCAATCTTGGAAACTTCGGGAAACGCAGCCATGTTCGTCCGCCTTCTTGCCCATTTGGGGTCGTTGAATTCAGTTGTGTTTTTTCGTCGACAGAAGCCCCTTATCGTGCCAAATTCGGCGGTCGATGACAAGCGTCGAAAACGACCGACGAAGAGCGCATTTCCCGAACAAGGACCCCAGGTTTGCCTCGCCCGCACGACACGCAACTAGGTCATGCGCCGCACAATCCAATCGCCCAAGGCGGGTGACATCTGGGCGATGGCAAACAACAACCGACTGCGGCCGGGAGCCACGAGTTCGGCCCGCCGTCGCTCGGTCGACTTCAAGATTCGGCGGGCGAGCAGCTCGGGGTTGATGCCGTGCAGCTTGACCCCCCCGCCGGCGCGACGAGCTTGCTCGGGCAATTCGGCGGCTTCCGTGGCGTAACGATCGCCGGCATCCTCCCGCGCCAACGGACCGGGGCAGACGAGCATGGCGTGCAGGCCCGCCGGCCCCAGCTCCAGCCGCAACTGCTGGGTGTAGGCCGCCACGGCGAACTTGCTGGGAGGATAGGCGCCAAGATATGCGGCCGCACTCTTGGAGGCCAGCGACCCGATGTTGACCACATGACCCTTGGTCTTTAGCAAGTGGGGCAGGGCGGCATGGGTGCAACGTACCAGAGCGAAGAAATTGAGCTCCATCAAGTCGGCGAAGTCGGCGGCGGTCGTCGAATTCAAATCGCCGCGCGTGCTACGGCCAGCACAGTTGAACAGGGCGTCGATCCGACCGTGTTGATCGACGGTCTGACGGATCAGCTTTTCGACTTGCTCATCGGAAGTGATATCGGTAGGAACGGTTAGCACGTCGACTTTGTGCCGGGAGGAGAGTTCGCCAGCGCGTTGATTCAAGGGCTCCGCGCGGCGGGCGGCCAGTACGAGTTTGGCCCCTTGCTCGGCCAAGCCCGATGCGATTGCCAGTCCGAGTCCGGCCGAACCGCCGGTGATTACGGTAACTTTGTCTTTCCAGTAGGACATCAATCGCGGTCGATCTGCATTGGGAGACTCATCGTGCCGCCGCTCTTATCGCTCAGAGCGATCGAGCCCCCTGTGAACTAGTCGGCCAATGTGAACTGGTCGGCCAAGAGGTACGATTATCGGCCGCCTGGAAGGAAAAGCCCAGGGGTGAGAAGTCCCCGAGACGTGGAAATAACGGGCAAGACGGGCTCAACTGGCCGAGTTGGCGATGTCGCGTGAGCTAGTGGGCGCGATTACCCAAACTCGTAGCCTTGGCGTTGCTCCCGCTTCAGCCAACGCTCGTTGATATCGTCATCGCTGACAGCCACTTGAGCATCGGAGTCCCAAGTTATCGTTCGCCCTAGTCGCATGGCGATATTCGCCAGGTGGCAAGTCGTCACGGAACGATGGTGCGTGTAGACGTCGGAGATGGGTAGTTCCCGATCCTTCACCGCGTCGAGGAAGTTATCCATGTGCTTCTTCGGCTCGCGGCCCGCGAACAGGGCCGCTACCTGATGTTGCAGTTCTTCCACCTTGGCGTCGTCTTGGGGAATGCCTTTCTTCTCGTTGCCAAATATCTCTTCGGCTGGCTGGCCAACGAGCTTGCCACGATTAACGAAGATGCGACCCTTGTCACCTTCGATCAGGATGCCGTTTTCCTCATCCTGAATGATCATCTCAATCTCGCCCGGATAAACGCACTTCACCTTGAACTTCGTTGCCGCGTTGAAACTGTCGGCAACCGTGGGGTATCCATCCTTAAAATCGACGGGGTGGGTCGAGGAAAGTGGCTCGATCGTGCGGGGGCTGCCGTCGCTCAAGCCGATTGCCCACTGAGCAATATCAACATGATGCGCGCCCCAATCGGTCATCTTGCCGCCGGAATACTCGTACCACCAGCGGAAGCCCCAATGAGAACGCTGTGGAATGTATTCGACCAGAGGCGTCTGGCCGAGCCACATGTCCCAGTTGAGATGCTCTGGAGGATCGACGACCTCGAAGGGCCCGCCCTTGGGAGCGCCACCGACGCCAACGCGGAGTTTCTTGATCTTGCCGAGTCGACCACTATGGGCAATGGCGACCGCCTGCAAGAAGAGTTGCTTGAATTCGGATCGTTGTTGGGTACCGACCTGTACAACACGACCACTCTGCTTCACGGCTCGACAAAGCAGCTTGCCCTCGTCGATCGTCAACGTGAGGGGTTTCTCGCAGTAGACGTCCTTACCGGCTTGGAGCGCGTAGAGCAAAATTGGGGCATGCCAGTGATCGGGCGTGCCGATCGTGACCAGATCGATGTCCGGCCGATCGAGCAACTCACGATAATCTTCGTAAATCTGGATCTTGCTGTCGTCGCCGCGAAACTTTTCGGCGTGCAGTCGATCGACGTCACAGACGGCGACGCAGTCTCCTCTGGCTTTGAGTTGTTCGCCGATGCCGCGGCCACGTCCGCCCACGCCGATGGAAGCGACGGTAAATCGATCGTTCTTCGATTCGTTAGTCTTGGCCCTGGCCTGAGAGGTAAAGAAATAGGGAATGGTAAGTCCCAGCGAAGCGGCGACACCGGAGTTCTGTAAGAATTCGCGTCGTGACGTACTTCGATGAGACATGGTGCATTCCTCTCCTAGTCGGAGGCGGCGGGCGAGAAACCTAGCGACGGTAGGATGGATGATTGTGGCGGGGGGCTCCGACAGCGGCGTGCCACCAATGGCTCGACGGAACCTAGCTCTCACAGTATAGGCAAAATACGGCTGAATTGCCAAGCTTGATGCCTCGTTGGCCGCGGGATCGGCCTCCGTTTCTGATCGCGGCCAGCCCGAATAGGGCACCGGCTGGCGCAAAAGAAAAAGCAAGGGCGACCCTGAGGACACCCTTGCTTGGATAGCTATGCCAGGAAGCAAACGGCCAGCGGCCGCTCGACTACCAACTTGCCAGTAGGCGACCGCTTAAGACATCGTTTCGTAGCCGGCTCGCTGCTCACGCTTGAGCCACTTTTCGTTGAGCAGCTCGGCATTCTCACCGACAACCTGTTCGGTAGCCGGATCCCACTCAATCTTGCGGCCAAGACGAATCGCGATGTTGGCCAGGTGACAGGTCGTCATGGCGCGATGATGCGATTGCATGTCCGAAATGGGTTGAGTGCGCGTCTTGATACACTGCACAAAATTCTGAGCATGATTCACCGGTTCCATTCCCTTATAAGCGCGACGGATGGCGCCTTCGGGCAGTGGATTCTCTTTGAGCTCTTCGACCGGTTTGCCGGTCAACTTGCCGCGGTTAACAAAGATGCGACCCTTGGTGCCTTCAATCAGTAGACCGTTGTCAAGCTTGCGCGTGCTATTGCCGTCATGGATGTGCAGTTCGACACCGTCCTTAAACTTGCAAACCACGTGAAAAGCGGTCGCCGCGTTGTACCGATCGTCGAGTACCGGGTAGCCATCCTTGTAGGGTACTGGGTGACGAGCGAGTCCGGAGACTTCGATCGGCCCGGTGTCGTCCGCGCCCAGGGCCCAATGGGCGATATCGACGTGGTGGGCTCCCCAGTCGGTCATCTTGCCGCCGGAGTACTCGTACCACCAGCGGAATTCGTAGTGGCAGCGGGTGTTCTTGCCGTTACTGCGGAAGTCGACTTTCGGCGCCTGGCCGAGCCACATGTCCCAGTTCAAGTCGCCCGGGGTGCTGGAGACAGGAATGGAGGGGCTCGAAGGGGCTCCACCGATCGCCACGCTGATCTTCTTGATCTTGCCGACGCGTCCTTCGCGAATCATGGCAATGGCGGCCAGAAACGTTGGCGCCCCGGCGTCTTTGACAAAGGGGCCTTCACTCCGCTGCTGCGTTCCGACTTGAAACACGCGATCGGTATTCTCGAGCACCGAACGGATCTGCTTGCCTTCGTCGATCGTGAGCGTCAGTGGTTTCTCGCAATAGACATCCTTACCAGCCAACAGGGCCGCAATGGCGGGCTTGGTGTGCCAGTGGTCGGGCGTGCCGATCACCACGGCGTCGATGTCCTTCCGATCGAGCACGTGCCGATAATCTTCGTAGATGTCGGCATCATAAGAGGCGTCGATCTTGTATTTCTCGGTGACGCTCTTGAACAGGTTCATTGTCCCGGCCGGACGACGCTTATCGACATCGCAGAGGGCGACGACATCTCCCCACCGCAGCAAGCGAGCCGTGTCCCAGTTGCCTTGTCCACCACAACCAATCAAGGCAATTCGCAGCCGGTCGTTGGGGGAGTCCGCCTTGTTCTCGGCGAGAGCAACGCTCTGGCCCGTGAAGAAATATGGTACCGCGGCCCCGGCCGCGGCAACCGCTGCACCCTTACTCAGAAAACTACGACGCGAAAGATCTTCTTTTTTCATCGCCTCAATTCCTTAGATGGGATAAGTAGGTGGGATAATCGAAGGGAGGATTATTAGGTGGGATCGCACTCGAAACGACTCGGGAGAGTCTGCCTTCGAGCAGGCATTAGGTTAGTGGTCGATGCGCCGCGTTGCAAGCAACGGTAACGTCTGGCCCGCCTTTACCGGCCGCTCCCAAACAACAGCAAAGTCTTTTAGGGTCAAGGGTTAACGACATCAAAGCGAGTCACTTCCCAGCTCGTTTCGGAACGTCCGTAGAGCTCCGGACATCGATAACGACGTGGGTATCCAAATTCCTTGTCAAAGACACCAACGGGACGCATGGCATGCTCGTTTTCCGGCAGATCGGCCGCTCTCAAGTCGTTGCGGATGAAGTCGAATTGCATGGGCACCGTCCAGGTGTCAGTGAGTCGGTCTTTCGGCATCACGCGGTCATCGATCGTGAACGAAGTGACTTCGCCGTCGCGCACCTTGATCTCGATCTGCTCTGGTCGACGGCCCGAAGTGTTGACGCGTAAGTCGTAACTGGTGACGCCCGCCTGCTCCCAGCGGGCCACCGCCTCATCCAATATGGCCGGTGTTACTTCGGGTGTTCTGTCACGCGAGAGGAAGAAGATGATCAGGGCCGCCACTGAGACTCCGGCCACCAGAGCGCAGAGACGAACCAGGATCTGCTGGCTCCGGGGCAGCGGACGTCTGGGGTCGGACGTTCTGGGCGGGCCTACTTCGTCCACGCCGTTTCGATCGCTGGCTTCGCTAATCATGAATGGCACGTCCCAGGGTTATGTTCCGGGGCAAGTGTTTTGGGGCTTATATTCGGGCGAAATCTCTTCGTCTGGCTTGCCGCTCCGTTGGCCGCTGGAATCGATTACTTGGTTCGAGTGTTGGCGGGGCTTCGATCCGCCCTCAGCAGCGGACCAGTCGGAGCGGTTGGCTCGGCTCTTGAACGAGGGATGTGATCCGTCGAATGGATGCAGATCGCCGCCGCGGCGACGTGGGAGATGGCTAGGACGGCCACGATCACGATTAAGGCCGCCCAGACGGTGCTCAGGGTGGTGATCGCCGCGAAGAAGGTGCTGAAGAGGGCCACGACCCACAACAGAGAGCGCAACCGGAACTGGATCGGAATCGGCCCGGTCGTGCCGTGGTCTTCGAGTTGAGGGGTTGGATCCAGCATCCGAAAGCTCAATCGATCGGTGGGGGCAGCATCGCCAAGCAGCGGCACAGGACTCGCCGCTCGTACTTCCCATTTTTTCAGGCAACGTACTCCAGGACAAGCTTAAGGCCGCAAGATCGGTCGCACGCGGGACAGCATATCTCCCGGGCACCTTGTCACTCGGCACGGCGGGCCTCAAAATGTACGGCTGTCGCGATATAGCGGCAGATTTCGCGTGTTTCTTGGCTAAAGAGTGAACAGGGCTGAAATGGCTAATTGCGTACTTGCTTATTCTGGGGGGCTCGATACATCGGTCATTCTCGGCTGGTTGGCGGACGAAGGCTACGAAGTGCATTGCGTCTATGTCGATCTGGGGCAGCCTTGTGAGGATCGCGAGGCGATTCTCAGGAAGGCGGAGAGCCATGGCGCCAAGTCCTCCAAGATCGTCGACGTTCGCGAAGAACTCTGTCGCGACTTCGCCTTTCCGATGCTGCAGTGGCAGGCCAAGTACGAGAGCATCTACCTGCTCGGCACGGCCATCGCGCGACCGCTGATATCGAAAGCCTGTCTGGAAGTCGCCCGCGAGGTTGGCGCCACGGCGTTTGCCCATGGCGCGACCGGCAAGGGAAACGATCAGTGTCGCTTTCAATTGGCGGCCGAGGCGTTGCAGCCTGAGATCGAGTTGATCGCGCCGTGGAGAATCGACGCCTTTCGTTCGCGATTTCCTGGTCGCTCGGAAATGATCGACTATTGCGACGCCAAGAAGATTCCGGTCAAAGCATCGGTCGAAAAGCCGTACAGTTCTGACGAGAACTGTTTGCACATCAGTTACGAGGCGGGCCGACTGGAAGACCCGACCGTCAACGGGTTGAATCACATCGAATTCGGGATGAGTGTCTCTCCCCAAGAGGCGCCGGACGAGAACGAGAAGGTCAAGATCGCCTTCGAATCGGGGCTGCCGGTGGCCGTGAACGGCGAGAGGTGCTCTCCCTTGGAAGTCGTCACCCGGCTCAACGTCATCGCGGGGCGAAACGGAATCGGTCGCATCGACATGGTCGAGAATCGATTCGTCGGCATGAAGAGCCGCGGAGTTTATGAGTCGCCAGGAATGACGGTTCTGTACGACGCTCATCTGGCCATCGAACAACTCACCCTCGATCGCGATCTGGTCCATCTTCGCGATCGACTGGCCGTGGAAGTGGCGGAGATGATCTACTACGGCTTCTGGTACTGTCCCAAGATGGACGCGCTGCTGGCGTTTATTCGCGATGCGCAGCGGCCAGTGACGGGCGAAGTCGAACTCAATCTCTACAAAGGCAATATCCAAATCGAGGGTCGCACCAGTCCCAAGAGCCTGTACGACGCCGAAATCGCCAGCATGGAGGGCGGCGGATCGTACAATCAGACCGATGCCGAGGGGTTCATGCGTATTCAGAGTTTGCCGGGACGCGTTCAAGGGCGGGTCAATCCTCGCGATTGGTAAGCCGCCCAAGCTGGCTTCGCCCGGGCGCTCTGTCAATAATGTTGTCGGCCCGCCGAAAGACGGATAGTTTAGCGGGCTTTGGTTACCGAGTGCGTGACGTGTTAAATTTGATGAAAGCGGAAGGGCGGGGCAATCGCCACCGGTAGGGACATCAGGTCGCATCATGTTCTTGATTGAAAACCCTGTGTTGCAGCGCGAATTGGTTGTCAATTTGCGAATGCACCGTGCCTTCCTGTTGTTGTTTGGCTATCTGGTCGCTCTGGGAGCGGTCGTTTACGCCGCCTGGCCAGCGGCCACGCGGATCGATATGACCGAGTCGGGCAGCGGCGCGGCGCGGGAGTTGGTCGACCTGTTCTTCGTGGGGCAATATCTGCTGGCCTCTTTGATGGCACCCAGCTTCGCGGCGGGCACCATTACCGGCGAGAAAGAACGGAAGACCTACGAAAGTCTGCTGGCCAGTCCACTGCGGCCCTCGGCGATTGTGTTGGGTAAGTTGTTGGCGGCGCTCTGTCACTTAGGCATCCTTATCTTCTGCTCGCTGCCGATCGTGATGTTGTGTGTGCCGCTCGGTGGTGTCTCGCTGTATGAAGTCTTGGCGGCCTACCTGGCGCTGGCGGTTTCGGTGATCTGTTTTGGCATGATCGGGGTCGCCTGTAGCAGTATCTTCCGTCGCACGGTGGCGGCCCTGACCGTCTCGTATCTGATCATCTTGCCGTTGGCTTTGTTGGGCGCCATGGCCTGGTCCGGACTGGCCGACAATGGCGAATTGCGATTGTTCCTGGCGACGACACTGCTGCCCGCCATCAGCGCGGTGCTGGTCGTGATGCTGTTCGGCGGCACGGCGCGGCGACTCATGCATCCGCCCGATGTGGGTAGCGAAGGCAAAGAGGTCGTCGATCTCGATACGGAAATGAAAAAAACGGTTGGCATGATCATCAAGGGAGATCAGTTTCCCGATAAGTTGTTCGCGCCGGCCAAACGGGGCGATCTGATGCCCGATGGGGCGAATCCGGTCTATGACAAGGAGATGCGGAGCGAGCTGTTCAGCCAAGGAACGCTCATGCTCCGCATCGTGATTCAAGTCAGTATGTTTCTGGCGATCCCTTTGATGGGCGTGTTTTTCTACGTCTGGCCCCAGATGGCGCCGTGGTACATCAGCTATGTCGTACTGTTCAATATTCTTGTGGGTCCCGTCTTTTCGGCCGACCGTGTCACCAGCGAACGCGAGCGCGAAACGCTCGAACTGTTGCTCACCACGACGGTCTCCCCGGCACAAATTCTGTGGGGAAAGCTACTCGCCGGTCTGCGCGTTTCCACTGTGTTGACCAGCTTCCTGGTCTGGCCCCTCCCCCTGGCCGCGGTGATGGTCGGTTACTATTGGGGCAATCTGCCGACCATGTTCTGCTATGTGTTGGTGATTGCCATCACCTGCCTGACGACCGCCGTCGTGGCGTTGTTCTGCTCGGTTATTTTTCGCAAGACCGTGATCAGCCTGATGACGGCCTACCTGGTCATACTGGTCCTGTTCATGTTGCCTCCGGCGGTGAATTACTTTGTCGATACATTTGTGGTGGCGCCACGGACGCAGATGGTTCTGGCGCCCGCCCAGCCTGGTCAGACGTCGGCGACGGTCGATGGCGATACCTACTCTTACGCGGGCGCGGAGGTCGAGCAAGAAGTGGAGACCACGCTGGCGCCGAATCCCGAGTTCGACCCGCAGGCGCTGGCCCGCGCCAAACGTGTGCAATCGTGGGCACGCGTGATGGGCGTTGCCAGTCCCTTCTCGGCCATTCATGCCTTACCACTGACCGGCGAGCATGGAGCCCGCAGTTACGATGAAGTGGTCGCGGGTCGTGAAGGCGACTGGAAGTTGTTTGCCGGGTATCTGGTCTTCGCATCGGTTCTCAACGGCGCCCTTCTGTCGATCATCGACTGGCTGTTCCACGTCCGCTGGCGCGTGGCGTCGTAGCTCTCGCGAGCGCCAGGTTGGCGGGGTCGAGTTGGATTCGAGCGGCGGCGATTTTTTCGCCCTGTGGGCGATATTCGCGGTGACGGCCAAAGAATTCAAAACTCTTATGGCGAAACACTTTAAGGGCCTGCGAATTTGGGCGGAGTTCGCTCGCAAGGGATTGGCAGTTTTGGCGTTACATTCTTTCGCGGCAATCGCCAGCGAACCCCAAAAAATTCGCCACTTTGAAGAGCCAGCTCAGCCCGGCTGGAAAGTCGACTGTTGGTTAACAGGTTGTCAAAGAACGCGCATGCCTGCGGGGCATCGATCAGGTGAATAGTAGCTTTGCCGAGCAGGCAGGCGACTGCGCAGAAGTGGCAGCACGAGAGAGCTTAGCAGCTAAGTGGACGATTTCAAAATAATTGGCGGGTAGCCGCAGTCAGAGAGGCTGGTATCTAACTCGTCTGAAAAAACGATCGGCCCACGAGACGTGTCTCTCCGCGGGCGAGGCGAGTGGCAAACGTAGGGCATTCAGTGGTCTCTTTCTCTTTCGCGCACTCGGTGACAACTAGGTGTCACTGCGCGATCAAACAGCGCGCCATTCTCGTTGACTTCGATTTATCGCTTGATATGTTCGGCCAGTAGAGGGCCGGGTTGAATGTCGTGTGACATTCTCGTTCGGGATGAGGACGGACGGAGCGTCGTCTGCCGACCGGTGACCGCTTCTTTGTGCTTATCAGGGCACAAGACTTATAAGGAGGGATTTGAGATGAAGACATCGATTGTCGTGCCGTTTGTACTTCTCGGCGTTCTCATTTCGAGTGGTCGTTGCCTGGGAAAGGAAACGACGACCAACTCGCAGGATCAGGCCGAACGGGCACCGATACAGAACATTCATATCCATTTTGTGAATGGCGGAACTTGTACCATCGCCGCGCGCTGGGAGGTGACGATAAGAAACTTGACGTCGGGCGCGCCCCCTTACATCTTTTCTTATGGCGATTCTCTTCGTTCGGGCGATAGCGAGAATACGCTGGGCATCGTGCGGCTCATCGCTGGCCATGACTACAAGATTTCTGTCACCGGGCGGTGTGAAAGTGAAACCAGTGATCACCTATTGGCGGAAGGAAAATTTAACAATGTCAATGCGCAGAATCCGCCCAGGTTGACATTGAACGACTCGGTCGGTCCTCAGCCCGGTCCGCAGCCAGGCTCTCCGTCGGGGGCACTGATTCGCCCGGAGTTGATCCCGGCCACGGCGGCGAATCATATGGTCAGCGACCACAGCAAAGATATTCCGGCGGATGTCGGTGACTGGATCGAACTGTCTTACCAGTACCCCACATCCGATACGCCTGAGATTGAGCTCAAGAACAATGCGCCCGACGTTCTGCGACTCATCTCCTTCAGGACGTCGATCGACGCCGGCACCGCGACCGCCGTCGCCTTCTACGAAGTTATTAAGGCCGGGCAGGCACGTCCCCGCCTGACCGTCGATAACGTTCACTACGTCTACGAGATCCTGGGATACACCCGGCAATTCTGAGAGATCGGGTGGCTGCCAACGGCCGGCAGGGACTCGCAGTGGTTGCCAGCGTTGAAAGGACATCGTGCTGCACTTGGTACACGAGAGGAGCCGGTGGAACACGGGGAGAGTCACTGGCGAACGGGGAGAGTCTCGTTCGTGAAGCTCTTCAATTCTCAGCGCGCAAAAAGACAGACCACGCCGATATACGACGTGGTCTGTCTTGTTTGCTCTTGGATTTCTCGCCGCTTAACAGCAACGAGTCCAGGAAACGGAAGTTTCGCTAGGCGAGAACCTTGACGTTCTCGGCACGCGGGCCCTTCGGTCCATTTCCTTCTTCAAACTCAACGGTCTGGCCTTCTTGAAGCGTATCAAACGCTCCGCCTTCGACCGCGGAGTGATGGAAGAACAGCTCGCAGCGCTCTCCCTGAATGAATCCGAAACCCTTGTCAGCGATTAACTTCTTGATCGTTCCTTGCGGCATGGCAGCATCTCCTACATCGAAAAATCACGGTGCCCGACGAAAGCGTTCGTATTTGTTGTGAATGTCTCGAAGGGCAAAAAAATATAGGGGCAAGCAGAACCGCATACGGAGGCAAAGACTCGACGATCAACGAACCTCAAAGCACTCGTGCAATTAGATAGGAAATTTCGCACCTGAATGGATTGGAACACTTCCCAACGTGCCGCCACCCCTGACGGTGGAAATATTTTAATGGATTTTTATCGGCTTACAATCCCCTTCCGCCTAAAAAGTAGCCACTCAAATGGGTGGGGCATTCTCGCCCGCCGACGCTCCCTGCCGAGATGGATTGCGCCGCCCCAAAGGGTAGACGACCAAAAACCCTAAAAAACCCGCACAGAAGTAGTTTGCTCCCCAGCGAACTCAGCGAGACCCGCTAGATGCATAAGCCTACGCTGATCGGTAGAATGAGAGGCGTACCTGAGGTCTCCGCTCCTTAAACTTGCCCCGCCAGGGCTGGCTGGGGTGGTGCGGCCCGGTCCCTGGTTCACTTTCCGCCGCCGGGTGATGAACGTTAGTTCGCGAGAGTCGTCGACCGCCGGCAGGGAGAGCTGCGGCTCGGTCTTGGCTGGAAGTTGAGCGTGCCAAGGGAATGCCAAGGGAAAGGGAATGGTCGTCGGTCGAGTCGGCCGGGGCGGCTGGAGGCGGATTGCCTGCTGGCCGCCGTAACTTGAACGTCGTGTCGTGTTGTTTGTCGGCTTCATTGTCGGCGGGGAAGCGATGGTTGGATCTCCTGGTGTTGCTTGCGAACTCACCGGCCTGGGTGCGTTGGCCTCGCGAAGGGGCGCTTCGCCGCAGGAGAACTTACCGGTCGCCTTCCGCCTGCTTGTGGCGCTTTGTGGTGGTGATAGAATCGACCATGTTCCTGCCGAGTTTGGCATGGTATGGCAATCATGGTTCGGCAATTTTGAAGATCGATTGGCAGCAAGATCATGAGCATAGACGTGAGTGATGTGCAAGCAATTCCCGCGGCTTGGACCCGCACCGACCTGTTGGATTTGGAAAGCCTGTCGGCTGAAGAGATCACGTTGATTCTCGACGCCGCCGAGTCGTTTCGCGAGCAGACCGACGGCTGTACCAAGAAGATCAATGTCCTGCAGGGCACGACGGTCGCGAATTTGTTCTTTGAGAACTCGACGCGAACCCGCACGAGTTTCTCGCTGGCGGCCCGGCGGCTCGGTGCCGACACGGTCGACTTCTCCTCTTCCGGCAGCAGCCTGTCGAAGGGTGAAACCTTTATCGACACGGCCAAGAATATCGAGGCGATGGGGGTCGACGCGGTGGTCGTTCGTCATCGCACTCCCGGCACGCCCCGGTTGTTATCGCAAAATATTGGTTGTGCGGTCGTCAATGCCGGCGACGGTCCTCACGAGCACCCGACTCAGGGCCTGCTCGACATTCTGACCATTCGCCAACAGCGCGAGAGTTTGGCAGGACTGACGGTGGGGCTGGTTGGCGACATCGCTCACAGTCGTACCGCCCGCTCGAATATCTGGGGCCTGCAGAAGCTCGGCGCGCATGTGATCGTTTGTGGTCCGTCGACGCTGGTTTCCAAGCGGTGGGAAGAATTCGACGTGGAGATCGCCCACAACCTGGACGACATTTTGCCCCGCTGCGATGTCTTGAACCTGCTGCGAATTCAGTTTGAACGTCAGCAGCTACGGCCTTTCCCCTCGGTGCGGGAGTACGCGCTGCTGTATGCCATGACGGCGGAACGGATGAAGGCCGCCAAAGACGATGTCTTGATCATGGCCCCCGGGCCGATCAACCGCGGGGTGGAAGTGACTCCCGAAGTGGCCGACGGACCCCACTCAGTGATTCTGGATCAGGTGACCAACGGCCTGGCGGTTCGCATGGCCGTGTTGTGGCTGATTACGGGCGCCAACGAGCGAAACGAGCCGAAGCCACGTTAGCGCACTCCTGGCGATACGGACCAGCAAGACCAACTCGAGCACGAACCGGCAGCAGCAGCGAAAGATAGGATCCGCGATGAGCAAGATATTGATACAGAATGGACGCGTCATCGATCCTTCGCAGGACATGGATCGCCAGACCAATGTGCTCATCGAGGATGGCAAGATTGCCGCCTACGACGCGGAACCGAGCGGCGACGAGCAGCTGATCGACGCCACCGACAAGATCGTTTCGCCGGGGCTGGTCGATATGCACGTTCATCTGCGTGAGCCTGGCCGCGAAGAAGATGAAACAGTGGCCACCGGCACAGCGGCCGCCGTGGCGGGCGGTTTCACTTCGATCGCCTGCATCCCCAATACCGAACCCCCGATCGACACCCAGGACACGGTGCAGTTTATCAAGCACCAGGCGGCCTTGGCCGACAACTGCAATGTCTTCGTCGTGGCCTGCGTGAGTAAGGGCCGCGAAGGCAAGGAACTCGCCGAGATCGGGCAGCTGGTCAACGCCGGCGCGGTCGCTTTTAGCGACGACGGATCGCCGATCTACGATTCCGAACTGCTGCGGCGCGCGCTCGAGTATTGCTCGATGTTCGACAAGGCAGTGCTCAACCACGCGGAGACCCTGGAGCTGACCCGGGGCGGAGTGATGCACGAGGGAAGCGTCTCGATGGTGCTGGCCCTGCCCGGGATGCCGGCCGAGGCGGAAGACGTGATGACCAGTCGCGACATCTCGCTCGCCGAATCGACCGGTGGCCGCATGCACGTCATGCACATCTCCAGCGCCGGCAGCGTTGAGCTAATTCGCCGCGCCAAGTCGCGCGGGGTGCCCATCACCACCGAAGTGATGCCGCATCACTTCACGTTGACCGATGAATGTCTGCGGACATTTGACTCGAACTTCAAGATGAGCCCACCACTCCGCGGCGCACGACACGTTCAAGCTTGCCTCGACGGCCTGGTCGACGGCACGATCGAAGTAATCGCCACCGACCACGCCCCGCACGCCCGCGAAAAGAAGATGCAGGAACTCGATACGGCCCCCTTTGGCATTATCGGTCTGGAAACCTGCCTGGGCCTGGTGGTGCGGGAACTGATCGAACCGGGGCTGCTCGATTGGCCGACCGCCCTGGCCAAGATGACGATCAACCCGTCGCGGATTCTGGGCATCGACAAGGGCACGCTGGCCATCGGAGCCGACGCCGATGTGACCGTCATCGACCCGACCGTCCGCTGGATCGTCGATCCCAGCCAGGGTTACTCCAAGAGTGTGAACACCCCCTTCGGCGGAGAGGAACTGATCGGCCGGGCCGACACGGTGATTGTGGGTGGTCGGGTGAAGTTCTTCGCCGGCGAACTGGTCTCGGCCTGCACGGTGTAACCGCGGGGCCGGCGTCCGCTGCTAGGATGGAAGCATGGCGCTGATCATCGACGGTTACAATCTGCTTTATGCCGCGAACATTGTTGGCCGTGGGGTGGGACCGAGTACTTTGGAACGTTCTCGGCAGGCACTGCTCCGGTTCGTGGCCGCTTCGGTCGAGCCTGAAGGTTTGGCTCGCACAATCATTGTGTTCGATGCGGCCGATGCGCCACCGGGACTTCCAGACGCCTACGACCACGAGGGCATGTCGGTCCGTTTTGCCCGGGGGTATGAGAACGCCGACGCCATGATCGAGGAGTTGATCCTCCAGGATTCGGCGCCGCGGAGTCTGACGGTCGTCTCCAGCGATCATCGCATTCAGCGGGCTGCCCGTCGTCGACGTGCCGAGGCGATCGACAGTGACGTGTGGTACAAGTCGATGATCGTCCGCCGGCGGACGCGACCGATTTCGACCGAGTCGGCCAAACCGACCGGGCCGCCCAGCGACGCGGAAGTGGAATACTGGCTGAAGCAGTTCGGCGGCGACGAGAGCGAACCTCCCGATCCGAACAATCCGTTTCCGCCCGGCTACGGCGAGGATGTGGAGCGGGAGTGAGGGGCGATTGGCTCTCGCCGAAGCACTTCCCGCGGTCTTTCCCTTGCACATCGGCTATACTCAACGTCGCTGGAGTGGTCCGCTTAGCCGCTCTGCGGGGTACGTTTCCGATCGCTACGAAGGCAAAGCTATGAAACGATTCTTGTTCTTTCTGCTCTTGGTTCTATGCATCGGGCGGGTCGACCTGTCAGCGGCCGGGGAAGTGGCCGAAGAAGATGAAGAACGTGCCGCCGAGAAGGTCGCCTTGGCGCGCGAGGCCTACGAACAACGCGAGCCGGCCTTTCAGGCGGGCACGGAGACGGCCGAGTTCATCTATCGGTTGTCGCGCCGCTGGATGGAGGCGGAACTGGCGACACTCAGTGAAGACTCTACGGAACGGATTCAAGCGATTCAACAACATCTCGATCGCATGACGAAGATGGAGAATCGTGTCCAGAAGATCGAGGCATTCAGGAAAGAGTCCAAGATGAATTCTTTCACCGAGGAAATTAGTTTTTCCGCCCTCAGATACTACGTTGTGGAAGGCAAGCTGCTACTCAAGAAGGCGCAGTCGCTTCGCGACTAGTTACTTGTAGTTTTGGAGGCGTTGCCATGCGTTACGCGTTTATGACCGCACTGTACTTGGCTCTGGCGATCTTGACTGGTGGGGCGTCGGTCGCCGCCGCTGAGCCGGACGAGTCGGTAGAGAGTTTGGAACAGCAACGGATCGCCGCCGCCCAAGAGGCCTATGAGCAGAACAAGGCGATGGTCGCGGCCGGTATTTCTACCAAGTCGGAGGAGGACTTGTACGTCTGGTCCAGGCGGTGGATGGAAGCGGAGTTGGCGACGACCGATGCCAACTCGCCGCAGCGGATAGCCACGATCGAGAAACATCTGAAGCGGATGCAGGTGTTGGAGGAGCGGGGCAAATCCCTTCACAGAACAGGCTACGATGGTCCGACAATCTGCCTGCCCGCCTTGGGTTACTACGTGATGGAGGCGGAGTTGCTGCTGCGGGAGGAGAAGGAGAGGCAGGAGTGAGTGACTTCAGGCGCGTTCCACGGATAGAACTCTTGGCGACCGTTCGGCAAGCCAACGGTGGTAACCGGACAGCCGCAGCTTAGGCGTTTTCAATCGCCTTGTCCGAAATATCTTTGCGGCACCAGGCGCCGTCCCAGCGGATACATTTGACCGCTTTGTACGCCTGCAGCTTGGCCGCCGCCACCGTGTCGCCCATCGCCGTGACACCCAGCACACGTCCGCCGTCGGTGATGACCTGATCACCGTTGGTGGCCGTGCCGGCGTGAAACACCTTCACGTCGTCCAGCTTGGCCGCGTCTTCGATGCCGCGGATCGGGCGTCCCTTCTCGTAGCTGCCGGGATAGCCTTCGCTGGCCATCACCACACAGACCGCCGGGCGGGGATCCCACTCGAGGTCCGGAATTTCGTCGAGACGCACGTCGACCGTGGCTTCGATAATGTCGAGCAGATCGGTTTGCAGTCGCATCAACAGCGGCTGGCATTCCGGGTCGCCGAAGCGAACGTTGTATTCCAGCACCTTGGGACCCTGGCTGGTCATCATTAGCCCGGCGTAGAGCACCCCGCGGAACGGATAGCGGGAGCGCTTCATGGCGTGGATCGTGGGGACGAGCACCGTCTCCTCGATCTGGCTGAACATCTTGTCGTCGACCAGCGGGGCAGGGCAGTAGGCCCCCATGCCGCCGGTGTTGGGGCCGCGATCGCCGTCGAAGGCCGGTTTGTGGTCCTGGGCGGCGGGCAGGGTGACCAGGGTGCGGCCGTCGGTAATGGCCAGCACGCTCGCTTCTTGTCCCTGAAGACGCTCCTCGATAATGATCTGATCGCCGGCGGCACCAAACTCGCGATCGACAAAAATCCGCTCGACCGCGGCGACCGCTTCCTCGGTATTGTCACAGACGAAGACTCCCTTGCCGGCGGCCAGGCCGTCGGCCTTCACCACGCACGAGCCCGACTCCCGCTCTTGCAGGTAGGTCGTGGCACTCTCGCGGGTTCGAAACGCCTGGTAGTCGGCCGTGGGGACATCGGCCTTGCGGAGTAGTTTCTTGCAAAAGACCTTGCTGCCCTCGAGCTGGGCCGCTTCCTGCGAAGGCCCAAATACGCGGAGGCCTTCCGCGGCGAAAGCGTCGGTCATGCCGGCACAAAGCGGGGCTTCGGGGCCCACAACGGTCAGGCCGACGTTATTCTCTTTGGCGAACTTGATCAGGCGTTCGGTGTCGCCCGACGGGATGTCGATATTTTCGGCATCCTGGGCCGTGCCGGCGTTGCCGGGCGCAACGAAGACCCGATCAGCGCGCGGGCTTTGCGCGATTTTCCACGCGAGGGCGTGTTCTCGTCCACCATTACCAATGACCAGGATGTTCATATCGCGCGTTCCGCCTCGGCAAATTGTAAGCTGCTCTGCCCCAAGAGTGGGCCTCCGCCACCAGGCGTCGACTCTCTGATGGTCTTCCTGATGGTCTTCTTCTGGCAGAGCAGACAAGGAAAACCAAGGATATCGGTTCGCCCGGTTGTCGGGTAGATACCGGCCGATGGCACCTGACCTTTCTAGCCCGGCTGGCGGTGATCGAACGCCAGGGAGTTTTTCGATTCACGTCGTCTTCCGCCTCCGGACGAACCGGCTCCCGGAAGAGGAACCCGACCGCCGGTAGAGCTACTCATCGAGAAATCATGAGCTGTTAGTCTTGCGGGAAGAATGCGGTTGATGTTTGTGGAGGCTCGGCGCCGTCTCCGCATCCGGGGGTGCTTGACAGTGGGCGATGGAGAGTACACCTTAGAGGCTCTGTGAAAAAAGTCACAAGGTCCGCAGCTTCCATTTTGTGGCGATGCAACGCTCTTGACCAAGATGCCCAAGCCCTTAGAATCCAGGGTTTTACGCCACGTCAAAAGTCGCGAGCTGAGTCGCCTCGGACGGAGCGATCCGGCGGACCGAAGCGTTTTTTTGATAGCAGCATGCATGATCTGCCCGACGTTAGATATCGCGTCGTGTCGTCGTGTGGTGCATCCGTAAAGTAGTGAGTCATGGCTGACAAGAAGAAGATGTCGGTTGCGGAGATTCTCGCCGCAGCCCGCAAAACGGACTCTGCCGGTGGAGGTGATGCGCCCGATCCGGAGTCGCCGCCTGCGGAAGTCGCTGCTGGTGAAGAATCAGCGCCGGCCGCATCGTCGTCTGACTCCAGCCCAGCTCCCGCAAAGTTGAAGCCGGGTGAACGGCCTTCGGTGGCGGACATGCTGGCCATGGCGCGGGCTGGCGACAAAGCGGGGGGTTCCAAGCCAGAGAAGGCGCCCGCTGCAAAACCAAAACCGGCCGCCAAGGCGAAGCCGTCTGCCGCGAAGAAAGCCCCGGCGGCGAAAGCCCCCGCGGAGCGTCGCGACACGGCCAGTATTTTGGCGGCGGCTCGTCAGTCGGCGAAGCCCGGTCCGATTTCCAAGGCGGAGGCCGCCAAGCAACAAGGTGGCAAGCCGAAGGCGCCGCCGAAGCCCAAACGACCCGCGCCGCCCAAGCCAGAGAAGCCAACTTACGCGACCTCGCCCGTTGTCGACGAGGGAAGGCGAACCGCCACGAAGGCGATGGGCATCTTCGCCGTGGTCGGACTGGCCCTGTTCGGTTCGGGTTTGCGAACCGGTTTCACCTCGCTGGCGGCGACCCTTTCGGTGTGGGTGTTGGCGCTTGCTCGATTCATGTTCCCCAACATTCTGACCGAGCCGCCGAGCCGTTTTAAGGTTGGTTTTCCGGACAGCTTCTCCGAAGGGGTCGTGGAGACGAAGTTCAAGGCCGAGTTCGGTATTTGGATCGTCAAAGGCGTTTATCAAGGTCAGCCGCAGTTGTACGCCTTGTCGACGGTTTGCACGCATCTGGGCTGCACGCCCAACTGGTTGGAGGCCGAGCAGAAGTTCAAGTGCCCCTGCCATGGCAGCGGGTTTTATAAGGACGGAATCAACTTTGAAGGCCCCGCGCCGCGACCGCTGGAGCGTTACGCGATTCAAGTCGCCGATGACGGCCAGGTCGAGATCGACAAGAGTCAGAAGTTCCAACAAGAAATGGGGCAGTGGGAGAACGACGCTTCCTTTATTCCCGTCTAGCGTTCCCCAGGGAGTCGGCTCATTGAGCCCTCTCGGTTCATCGCTGCCCAAGAAAAATCATTTACCTACTTAGAACACGAAGCCGGATCAGAACCGCGTAAGAATAAATGGCACCTCCCGACCGGTCGTCCCTGGGCGACGCGATTCGTAACTCGCAAATCTGGAAGAGTATCTTTCGTCATCCTGCGCCGTTGGATCGACGCAATCGTATTGTCGTCGTATTGACGAACTTTATCCTGCACTTGCATCCGGTATCGATCAAGAAGCAGGGAATCGCGCTCTCCTTTACCTGGTGCATGGGCGGGGTCACCTTCTTTCTGTTCTTGGTGCTGACCATCACCGGCGTGTTGTTGATGTTCTATTATCGGCCGACGTTGGAGTGGGCCTTTCAGGATATTCTTGCGCTCCGGGATGTGGCTTCGCTGGGAATCTTGCGCGAATTGCACCGCTGGGGTGCGCACGCCATGGTGATTACCGTCTGGCTGCACATGTATCGCGTCTTCTTGACAGGAAGCTACAAGCCGCCTCGCGAATTCAACTGGGTGATTGGTGTCATTCTGCTGTTGCTGACGCTGCTGCTCTCCTTTACCGGCTACTTGTTGCCTTGGGATCAATTGGCAATTTGGGCCATTACGGTCGGATCGAACATGGCCCGCGCCACGCCATTCTTGGGGCATGAAGGCCCCGGGCAGGCGCTTCTGAATATTGGCGGAATCGACATGATTACCAGCGCTTCGGACGCGCGGTTCATGCTGCTTGGTGAAAGGTCCGTGGGCGAAGTGACGCTCAATCGGTTTTACATATTGCACTGTATCGCCATTCCATTGGCGGTCGCCTTCCTGTTGGCGATCCACTTCTGGCGTGTGCGCAAAGATGGAGGCATTAGCGGGCCGCTCTAACGCCTGGCGATCGGGATCGATTGGTATCCCGTGGACAGGCTTGGTTCGATGTGGTGGAAGCGTTCGTCGCCGATCCACTGCCCGTACGAGTTGACGATGGATCCTCTCGCCCAGCATTACCAGAATATCAGCTCATTTTTGGGCTCCTATTACATCGCGTTGGCCTTGCTCAACGGGATCGCCGCGTTTTTTGTGTGGCGCCGCATGAAGTCGGGAATCGCCGCGGTCGTGTTGCTGCTGGCCACTTTGTTCTATATGGGCGTGCTGGCGCCATTGGCTTTTGGGGCCGACCCCCAGTGGATGCCCCGCATGCCGTCGCTGATTACGGACTGGGTCAACTCGGTCCTGGGTGGTTCCTGGGGAGCGGTGATCTACAGTGTCGGCAGTCTGGTTCTGTTGGCTTTCATGTTTATGGCCCGACGATTCTTCGTGCAGCCGGTCGTGGCCTGGACGCTGTTGAATGTGTCGCTGTTGGCCTTGGGGCTTTCGTTCAGCAACAAGGATTTCTTTGCCATTGCCGCCAAACCGGACAACGTGCCGATTGTCGGTTTGGTCTTCTTGCTCGGATTCTTCACCTGGTTGGCGACCGATCGCGCGGTCAAGAACGACGATCGGGCCAAGGCGGGTTTGCCGCCGCTGGAGAAGGAAGACGACGAGAAGGTGCTGGTCTGGCCCGATCTCGTCTATACCGAACTGATCTGCATGATGCTGCTCACGGCATTGTTGCTGTTTTGGGCGATCTCGCTGAACGCCCCTTTGGAAGAGCCGGCCAGTTCGGTGAAGACCCCCAATCCCTCCAAGGCTCCCTGGTACTTCCTGGGGCTGCAGGAAATGTTGGTCTACTTCGATCCCTGGATGGCGGGTGTGGTGCTGCCCAGCTTGATCGTGGTGGGGCTGATGGCGATTCCCTATATCGACTTCAATCCCAAGGGGAATGGTTACTACACGATCGAGGATCGAAAGTTCAGCTACCTGACCTTTCAGTTCGGTTTCTTCGTGTTGTGGGTGACCTTGATCATTTTGGGGACGTTCCTACGCGGTCCGAACTGGAATATTTTCTCGACTTACGAATATTGGGACCCGCACAAAGTCGAGGCCCTGAATAACGTCGATCTGTCGCAAATTTTCTGGAATAAGATGTTGGGCATGAGCCAGCCGATGGCGCCCAACGACGCCGGATTCTTCACGCAATTCATCTACATCATTTACCGCGAATGGCTCGGTATCGCGATCACCCTGTTGTACTTAATCCTGCTTCCGCCGTTGATGGCGACGACGATTTTTCGAGGCTTCTTCGTGCGGATGGGCTTCCTGCGGTTCATGGTGATGGCGAACTTGTTGCTGTTCATGGCCATGTTGCCGATCAAGATGGCACTTCGCTGGACGTTGAATCTCAAATACATCATTGCCATTCCTGAGTACTTCCTGAACTTGTAATCGACGAGCAGCAGCGGTCGCCTCGCGGCGGCCGGTGTTCGACCGCGGCCGACTCTCTGGACCGATCTTATGCCTGCTACCGAAAAAACCTGGCGCGACATGAAGGCCTTGCACCTTGTGTTTGGCATCTCTTCATGCGTGTTGTTGATTGCCACGCTCTGGCTGGTGGCGAAAGATCACAATCGCGAATACAAGGAGTACCAGCAGGCCTTCGAGGAGAAGGAAGTCTGGATCAAGACGGCTCAGCTCGATGAGTTCGAGACGGTTCAGTTCGCCGCCACCGAGCAACGTCTCGTCGAGGCAGTCCGCGAGGCTCAGCTCACCGTTCCGAATCCCTTGCTGGTCGATCGCTTTGCCGTGCAGTTGCTGTACGCCCAGCTGGCCAAGGCGGGACCCGTGGAATCGGCCCTGGAAGATCAGTTCACTCAGCTAATCAAGCTCGATCTCGATGAACTGGATTCTCACGCGGATCTTGTGAAGTCGCTGCTGACGGAACTCCAGAAGCAGGTGCCCGATCACGTCGCCAGTACGCGGATTCTTGATGAGGGACGCCGGCTGCAGGAAATGGGCCAGGCATTGGTTCCGCTTGAAGCGGCCGCCAACAGTGAAACGGCCACCGCGGACAAGAAAGCAGAACAAGGCGAAGACGCCGCGGAAGAGAAAGAGCAAGCCGACGAGGAGTACAAGGACGCAGCGGAAAAATTCGTCACCGCTCGTGAGGACCTGTTCGGGCTGATGCGGGGCCAAATCGCTCGCGTCAAGTTTGTGGAAGACGAAGCCGCCAAGATGAAGAAGGCTCGCAGCGCCCAGCTCGACGAGGCTAAGAGCAAGCTCGACCTGGCAGTTCGCGATGGAAAGTCGCCCGAAGTCATCCGCGAGTTGGGAGTCACGGCGGACACGATCAAGGGTGATACGAGCCTGGCGAATGGCGCCAGTCAGAGCGAAGACGAACCCAAGGCCGGCGCCGCGAGCGTGACCGACTGGACCCGGGCCGTGGAGGCGGCGACCTTCCAACGCTCCACGCTGGAGTCGATTCTCAAGAGCCTGACCGAGGCTGAGTTGACCGCGCATAAGAATCTGGTCGACCACTCCGCACGTCGCAAGACACTCAATGAATCTCTTCCTCGCCCCGCCCGAAATCTTCTCGGTTTGCCGATCCTCGACGCCTTCGGCGGGCCTTGGAAACCGAAACAGGTCTGGCTCCCCCTGTTGAAGCAGCCGCAAGGCAGTTTTGGTCAGGTCGCTCGCTTCGATCGTTGCGTCTCTTGCCATCTGGGAATCGACAAGTCGGCACCTGGCACAGCCGACGTGGCCGGCTACCCTCATCTGCATGAATTGACTCTGTTCTTGAGGACTCCCGAGGAAGCTCCCGAGTTGCGCAAGAACGAAGATGGCGAAGAAATTCCCCACGATGTCGAGTCGCTGTACGGTTTTCGCCTGGCGGAGACCGGTTGGGCCGATCCGACCGATGTTTCGGTCAAGATCGTCTGGCCCGGCCAAGCGGCGGCCGAAGCGGGGCTGAGTATGGGCGACGCCATCACACACGTGAAGGTCGGATCGCGCGTTGAGCAAATCAAGAGCCGTACTGACGCCATGCGTTACTTGGTGCAAGAGGTCGTGTGGGGTCAGCCGATCGAGCTGACCGTGAAGCGCGGCCTGCCACAGCCATTTAGCACGCACCCCCGACTCGACCTGTTTGTCGGTTCGCTCAGTCCGCACAAAATCGGCGAGATGGGTTGCACGATCTGTCATGAAGGGCAGGGCAGCGCCACCGAATTCATATGGACATCCCATACGCCCGATAACCCCGAGCAGGCCCATGAGTGGGCCCGCAAGTACGGCTACTTCAATAATCATCATTGGATCTTTCCGATGCGGCCGGAGCGGTTTATCGAAAGCTCCTGCTTGAAATGTCACCATGAGGTGGAGCAGCTGGCCCCCAGCGAGCGTTTCCCCGAGCCACCGGCTCCGAAGCTGACCGAGGGTTACGAACTGGTCAAGTCGTTCGGCTGTTATGGCTGCCACGAGATCAATGGCTACAACGGCCCCGATCAGCGCATTGGGCCTGACCTGCGCAACGAGCCGCCCTACTTCGCGGCCGCCGCGCAACTGGCGTATCAGGTCGGCCCTCGCAAGGAGTTGTTGGCACAGGTCGCCACAGCGGGTAGCGAAGCCGAATCGGCTTCGACCGCCGAGCAGGGACTGGGCGTTCTCAACGAGATTCATGAGTTGGCCAAGCAGGTCGCTCATCATCCTGATGACGAAGCCGCACGACAGCGAATTTACTTTCTGTTGCAGTTAGACGCGGAACGGGCCGATGCCGCCAAGCGACTACTGGCCGATCCAGGGCTCTCCAGCGACATGCGGCTGGTCGCCACTCGATTGAAGACCAAACCGGCCGAAGTCACCGCGGAAGATCGACAGACGCTTGTCGATTATCTGCGAGAAGATCAGGCCGAGGCGGAACCGCGGCTACGCCCCGATGCGAGCGAGCTGGCCGAGTTGCTCTCGTCTCCGCCACTTTTGACCAAGTCATCGCACAAGTTGGGTGAACTTCTCAAGACGGTCGAGTCACCCGGCACGTTGCGTCGCCCGGGACCGAGTTTGCGTCACGTCGCCAGTAAGCTGGGAGGCGACACGCTATTTCGTTGGATCATGAATCCGAAGTCGATTCGCCCGAGCACGAAGATGCCGCGATTCTTCAGCCAGCACCATACGTACAACTATCTAAGCGGGGAGAGCGCCGACAAGGCCAATCGCTTCGAGCCGATCGAGGCCTATACCGCGGCGGTCTATTTGCTGGATAAGAGCCAGCCATTCGACTATCTGCCGATGCAGCCGGGCGTTACCGAGGAGCCGGACTTCGACCGCGGCCGCGACATGTTCCGCACCAAGGGCTGTCTCGCATGCCATCAACACAGCGAGAATCCCGGCGACGCGGAAGCGGAAATGTTGGGTCACTCCGATCAGGGACCGAACCTGAGCGAGTTGGGCAAAAAGCTGCGTGCCGAGAAGGGTAAGAAGTGGCTGCACAGCTGGATTCTCAAGCCGAACCACTACAACTTACGGACGCGGATGCCGAACGTGATGCTGGAGCCGGAGCCGCTGCTCGACGCCGAGGGCCAGCCGCAGGAAAAGGATGGCAAAGTTGCCAAGTACGATCCGGCGGCCGATATCGTCGAGTATCTGTTGGGCGAAGATTGGTCGCCGCAGGCGGACAAACTGGCTCCGCTCAACGCCGAGCAAAAAACCGCGCTCGACGAACTGACCTACGAGTACCTGGGCAGCGCCTTTCCCGAAACGAGGGCTCAAGCCTACTTGAAGTCGGGCATTCCCGCGAAGGTCGCTCGCAAGCTGGTGGGGCATGAGGTCGAGCTGGGTATCGAGCCGTTCGACGAAGCCAAGCAGACTCCGGCAGAGCGCGAAGCGGAGTTGTTGCAAAAAAAGATGGTCTATGTAGGACGTCGCACGATCGGCAAACTCGGTTGTGTCGGCTGTCACGATGTGCCGGGACTGGAAGCTGAAAAACCGATCGGCACGACGCTGGCCGACTGGGGTCGCAAGGAGTCTTCCAAACTGGCGTTCGAGCATGTGGCCGAGTATCTCGCGGTTCAGCAATCGCACTTCGGCAAGTCCGACGATGAGGGACACGGTGAGCATCCTGAAGCCGGCGGTAAGGATGAGGCCGCTGAAGAACATCACGAGCATGTCCATCTCGATCCGGCCGCCTGGGATCGCGATGGGCGGAACGAAGGGTACTTCATCGAAGCGTTGCACCATCATCAGCGTGAGGCGTTCTTGTGGCAGAAACTTCGGGAGCCCCGCAGCCCCGATTATGAGAAGACCGGTCCCAAGGGCTACAACGAGCGACTCCGCATGCCGTTGTTCAACTGGCATAAGGATGACAAGGGTGAATTCACGGCCCAGGGTCGTCGTGAGATCGAGGCGGTGATGACGTTCGTGTTGGGTTTGGTCGCGGAGCCGCCCGCGGAGCAGTACATCCACCATCCCGCTCCGCGGCAGAAGGCGATTGTCGATGGTGAAAAGGTGCTGGCCCGCTACAACTGTGCCGGTTGTCATCAGCTCACGCTCGACCGCTGGGATATTAGCTTCGATCCGGAAGTGCATGAATTCGATCCCCCGCCGGCGGGCGAAGGATATCCCTTCCTAAGACCGTTCTTCACGCCCGATGAGATTCAGGAGTCGCTCCGCGCCGACGTGGCCGGCAAGCGAAAGGCGACTCTGCGGGGCATGGTTCGCCTGGAAGGGACGGGCTTCCCCGAGAAACTGATTTACGACGCCGAGTATGAAGAGTTCTCTCCGATGGAAGAGGGGGAAGAATACGATCCGGCCGCACCGCGAGGATTTTCGATTGAGTTGTGGGAACCGACGGTGATCGATGGCAAGGTGTTCGATATTCGATCGCCGCTACCGACTATTTCCAGCGACATGATCACTGCGCATGTGCCGGCGCGAGGGGGACAATTTGCTCGCGACTTGGTGCCGCTGGTGCTGGAGCTGCAAGGCAAGGAGGTCGGCAGCGAAGCGATGGCCTGGGTGCCGCCTCCGCTAATCGGCCAAGGAAACAAGACCCAGTCGGAATGGTTGCATGCCTTCCTGCTCGATCCGCATCCGATTCGACCGGCCGTGGTTTTGCGGATGCCCAAGTTCAACATGTCGAGCGACGAGGCGCGCCGTTTGGTGCACTACTTCGCGGCTCGAGATAACTCCGACTACCCGCATCAGTTCAATCATCGTACTCGCCAGGGGCATTTGGCATCGAGCGAGGCGGAGTATGAAGAGAAGCTGGCTGAGGAGGATCAGAGCGTATCCCGACTTGAGGACGCCTTCCAGATTGTTGTTAACAAGGAAGGTTGCGTGAAGTGTCACCTCGTGCAGGACTTCGATCCGGGCGGATCGCCGCAAGCCAAGGGACCCAACCTGACCGACGTGAGCCGCCGACTGCAGGCGGAATATCTGAAACGCTGGTTGGCCAAGCCCGATTCGATTCTGCCCTACACGAAGATGCCGGTGAACTTTCCGTACGGAGCGGAAGGATTCGTGATGGTCGATGCGGCGACGGGAGCCAAGAAGCAGCTCTACCACGGAAATAGCACCGAGCAAATCAACGCCTTGGTCGACCTGCTGTTGAATTTCGACTCTCTCTTGGCAAGTGAAGTTTCCATCAAAGACAAAGTGACAGGCTCGCAGCCCGCCAGCGGCGAGGCGGCCGCGCCGACCGAGCCGACGAACTAGTACCAACGCGGGAGGACATAAGCAGCGTCAACACGGGAGCTCGACGACATCGAGTGCCAGCTGTTGTTGCCTGTGTGACGGGCGCGGCAGCCGAGGCGGCGGGATGGTTGTCTGGGTGGGAGCCGGCTATAATTGGTTTGGATTGCTTTTTTGCGACGATTCCTGGACCCAACCAACAGCCAGGACGAAGTCCCCCCATTTGATCGTCGTGCTGTCCGCAATGACGCGGCAGCGGAACTTTTCGGCCCGCGAAACCGCGCGATGGAGTCTGATCCCGGTCAGATTTTCTCGCGCTTGAGGCGGGTCGTGAATCAACACTGCCTGAGGACAACGGACCGTCCTTTGGCGTGTCCAATCCTGACTTGAAGGAGTCAATGGAACGATGAAGATGAACAAAAAGCACGCCTGGTTACTATCGATGACCCTCCCGCTGTTGGCGCTCGGTTGCCAGCAAGGTTCGCCAGCTCCGGAGACGGCGGACGCGGCCACTGAAGATGCCTCGACCGTGGTCGCCTCCCCCGCGATCGCCGATGCGCAATCGCCGCAAGTGAAGCAGGTCGCCGACTCCTCTTGGGCCACGCTCAAGGGCCGCTTTGTTTTCGATGGCAAGGCCCCCGAGCGGGCCAAGGTCAACGTGACCCGCGACGCGGAACTCTGTGGCAAGTTCGACCTGCGAAATGAAGAAGTGATCGTGGGACCCGATGGCGGGATCGCCAACATTTTCGTTTGGGTTTCGCTGAAGAAGAAGGATCGAGCCAAGCTCCGTATCCATCCCGATTACGAAGCGGAAGAGGACGCCACCGTTCGGCTGACGAATAAGGACTGCCGTTACGAACCATTCGGCGTGGTACTCCGCACCGGACAGAAGCTTGAGTTGGGCAACGACGATCCCGTGGCGCACAATGTCAACTTGATGTTTCGTTCCAATACAGCCAGTAATCAGATCATACCTCCGGGCAGCTCCTCGACTCTGGACAATGTGACGAAGCCTGAAAAATTGCCGGCTGCCGCCAAGTGCGATATCCATCCCTGGATGGCGGGGCGAGTCATGGTTCTCGATCATCCTTATGCCGCGGTGACGGCCGAAGACGGAACCTTCGAGATCAAGAACCTGCCAGCGGGAGAAGATCTCACTTTCCGCATTTGGCACGAAAAGGGATACGTTCAGGAAGTCGAGATCGACGGTAAGCCCGAGAAGTGGAAGTCGGGCCGTCTCAAGGAGAACCTTGAAGGCGGTGAGACCGATCTCGGCGATATCGTCGTGAATCGAAAGATGTTTGAGAAGTAGAAAGCCGCATTGTCGAACCCGCTTGGGGCCGAATAATCATGTCGCACATAGGACCATTCGCGATTGTCGTTCTTGCTCTCGTAGCCGTTTCCGGCTGTGGTGAGAGTTCCGCTCGGAACGTGCTTCCGCAGCCCGAGCAGGCTCAGGAACTTCGCGCGGCGATTGATAATTCGTCTCAAGCGGAAGGCGATGGCGGTATTGAGAAAGCAGCCCCGGTGCGGACCGGTTGGGCAACGATCAAGGGTCGCTTCGTCGTGGAAGGTGTGGCGCCCACGTTGGCCCCGTTGCGAGTCGACAAGGATCAGAGCGTCTGTGCTCCCGGCGGCAAACCGGTCCCGAACGAATCGATCGAGGTCGGAACCGACGGCGGGTTGGTGAACGTGGCGGTCTACGCCCAGGGATTGGGTGCCGAGGGAGAGAACGTCCACGAGTCGGCCTCGACGCCGGCGAGTGAAACGGTGCTGTTCGACCAGAAAGAATGTGAGTTTCTGACTCGCGTCTGCCCGATGCAGGTCGGGCAAGAACTATTGATCAAGAATAGCGATCCGGTCTCTCACAACACGAGTATCGATACCCGTCGGTCGCCGGCGTTTAATCAGACTCTTTCGCCCAACGGCGATACGAGGTTGTTCAAGCCTGTCAAGCCGGAGAAAGCACCGGCATCCGTCGTCTGTAGTGTTCACCCTTGGATGCAGGCTTACTTGTTGCCCCACGAAAATGGTTACGTTTCGGTCAGCGGAGGTGACGGATCGTTTGAGATCAAGAATCTGCCGGCGGGCATCGACTTGAAGATCCAGGTCTGGCACGAAGCGTTAAAGAAATTCGACAACATCGAAGTCAACGGTACCAAGACGACCTGGAAGCGGGGCGTTGTGAAACTCGATTCTCCCTTGGAACCCGATGAAGAGCGTGAGCTGATCATCAAAATACCCGCCGGGCTCTTTGGCGGTTAACGAACGGAAAGTAGTGCCCGCGCCCGTGTGGCGTCTGTTTTTTGATTCTCGATCTTGTCAAAGACCATTTGGAACGGAAGCCGGATCTCTCAACCCCCTCCAGCGAAAAGATGTTCAGCGAAGACGACCGTCGATCTTTTTCATTTCTCAGGCGTGCCAGCATGTTCGTAGCCCTGACGGGCGCGGTCATGGTAGCGTCGGGGTGCGGCGATGCGAACAGTGGCGGACCACCTTTCGTCGCCAATCTGGTCGATGTCCGCTTTCAGCAGCGCGAGACGGGTGGCGAAATCACTCCCGAGCAAGAGCAGGAGATCGCCAACATTCTGATGGCGACCTTCGGAACGCCCGATAATCCAGACAACCCTTTCCCGGGCGAGTCGGAGAGTTTTCTCGCGCGGGCCGGTTTTGATGTGGCCAAGTTGAAGATCTCCGCGGGCGCGGTGCACAGCACCGAGGATGGCCGCAACTTTGGCCTCTATCGCAAGCACTGTGTTCATTGCCATGGCATTACGGGCGATGGTGCCGGACCGACCGCGGCGTTTCTGAATCCTTATCCGCGCGACTATCGCCACGGGCGATTCAAGTTCAAGTCGACCTACGGGCCGGCCAAGCCGACACACGCCGACCTCAAGCGCGTTCTGATGGAGGGCGCGCCTGGCACGTCGATGCCGAGTTTCCGGCTGCTGCCGGATAATGAACTGGAGTCGCTGATTGAATACGTCAAATATCTCAGTGTGCGTGGTGAGACCGAGGCCCGGCTGATTTACGCCTATCTGACTGATGGTGAGTTTGGCGGTATGGAATCGCTCGATGAGTTGGCCGAAACGGTTACCGGGGGCCTGCCGTTGACGATTGACGATGGCGTGGCGGAGGATCCCGACTATGAGAACACGGTGGCGTCGCTAATGTATTCCTGGTACTCGGCCAAAGAGAGTCTGATCAAGCCGGTCGAAGCTCCGGCGATCGCGGATGTCGAGAATGAGAATCACCAGCAGTCGATCGATCTGGGGCGAGAGTTGTTCTACGGCAAGGCGGCGAACTGTTTCAGTTGTCATGGCGACTCGGCCCAAGGCGACGGCCAAGCGAGCGATTACAACTTCCGTTTCCAATGGCGTAAGAGCTTAACCGGACTTCGCGAGGCGGAGGTCGACAAGTTGGTTGCCGAATACCGACATGACGGAGCTCTTAAGCCGCGCCATGCCATCCCGCGTAATCTGCGGCAGGGAATCTTTCGTGGTGGTCGTCGTCCGATCGACATCTACTACCGTATCTATTCCGGCATTAACGGAACGCCGATGCCTGGGTTGGGAGCCGACCCACAGAGTGGCGCGAGCGCCGCGGACGCCTCCGCCGAGGGCGAAGGGGGCGTCAAGAAAGTTACGCCGGAAGAAATCTGGCACTTGGTCAGTTACGTCAAGTCACTTCATCTCGAACCACTTAGCAAGCCGGCACGCCCCCCTGTGGAATTGGGCGAGTCGGATGTTGAAAGTAATCTCGGTCGTTAATATCCAATTCGCATGAGGTCGCCCTCGGGCGACGTCGGAGTTAAAACGTGGGAAAATTCTGGGCGATTCTGTTCTTGCTCGTGCCTATCTTGGGTGTTGGGCTGTTTGTCGTCGCGGCCGACGGTACCGGTTGGCTGATGCGACATTGGTTCCCCGAAGACGTTTCCGAGTACGGGCATCGGATCGATGAACTGTTCATGGTCATCTTGTGGTTGACCGGAGCGGTCTTCGTGGCAACGGAGCTTTGCCTCGTCTGGTTTATGTTGCGATACGATCGGGCCAAGAACACCGAGCCGGTCAAGTTTACCCATGGCAGCCACACGCTGGAGGTTGTTTGGACGGTGTTGCCGGCGGCGACGCTGCTGTTCATCGCCATCTATCAGATGAACGTGTGGGCCGACACCAAGGTCCGCGAGCCGATGGTGCCCGGGCTGACCGTGGAGGTCACGGGGCGGCAGTTTGAATGGCGGTTGCGATACCCGGGAGAGGACGGAAAGTTCGATACGCCCGACGACATCTACCACGTCAACGATCTGCATATTCCGGTGGGTGAGGACATCTTGGTGAAGCTCAAGAGCCAGGATGTATTGCACAGCTTCTTCCTGCCCAACTTGCGAGTGAAGCAGGACGCCGTACCGGGCATGGAGATTCCGGTCTGGTTCAAGGCCAAAAAGAATGGGGCCTACGACATTGTCTGTGCGGAACTTTGCGGCTGGGGCCACTATAAGATGCGTGGCCGACTGACCGTGCAGTCAAAACCGGACTTTGAAAAATGGCTCAAAGAGTTGCGCGTCGAAGGTCAGCGGACTCAATCCGAAGCGACAGAAGATAGCGAGACGGAAGAATGAGTACGACCGCTGAAGGATTTCACACACATGGCGACGCCCATGTTGGCCACGCGGAGCCGAGCTTCATATCGAAGTACGTCTTCTCGCTCGACCACAAGGTCATCGGACTGCAGTTCCTGTTCTCGACCTTGATTTGGTTCTTGATCGGGGGACTCTTGGCCCTGGGCATTCGCTGGCAGCTGGCCTGGCCCTGGAGCAAGTTGCCGATCGTTGGCGAGTGGCTGTTCAGCGCCGAAGGTGGCCAGATGCCACCCGAGTTCTACACAATGTTATTCACGATGCACGCCACGGTGATGATCTTCTTTGTCATCATTCCGATTCTGGCGGGAGCCTTCGGTAACTTCTTGATTCCGTTGATGATCGGCGCCGACGATATGGCGTTTCCGACATTGAACATGCTGAGCTACTGGTTCATGTGGCCGGCCTTTCTCTGTATCGGTGGCAGCTTTTTCGTCGACGGAGGCGCGGCGGCGGCCGGCTGGACTTCGTACCCGACGTTATCGGTCGTGCAGGAGGCGGCCCCCGGCAGTCATATGGGACAAACCCTCTGGCTGGTTGGCGTGACGTTCGTCGGCATATCGTCGATGATGGGCTCGATCAACTACATGACGACGATTATCACCATGCGGGCGCCCGGCATGACGATGTTTCGTTTGCCGCTGACTATCTGGGCGATGTTCATCACCGCCGTGTTGCAGGCCTTCGCCTTGCCGGTGTTGACGGCCGCAGGCTTCATGCAGGTCATGGATCGGCTGGTGGGAACCGGCTTTTTTGTTCCGGACGGTAATATTGTCAATAACTCGGTGGCGGCCGCCGGTGGTGGCCAACCTCTGCTCTGGCAACATCTGTTTTGGTTCTATTCCCATCCGGCGGTCTATATCATGATCCTGCCGGCGATGGGCATGGTCTCGGATATTATCGCTTGCTTCGCTCGCAAGCCGATCTTTGGATACAAGCCGATGGTCTATTCGATCAGCGGTATCGCGGGGCTAGGGTTCGTGGTCTGGGGACACCATATGTTTGTCTCCGGCATGAATCCGTATCTCGGCATGACCTTCATGACGGCCACCATGATGATCGCCCTGCCAAGTGCGATTAAGGTGTTCAATTGGCTCGGCACGCTGTGGGGCGGCCGGATCGTGTTCACCACCGCCATGCTGTTTGCCATCTCCTTCGTCTCGATGTTCATCATCGGAGGGCTCTCGGGCATTTTCATGGCGGCCACGCCGGTCGATATTTTCATTCACGATACCTACTTCATCGTGGCCCATTTCCACTACGTGTTGTTCTCGGGCACGGCGATGGCGGTCTTCGGAGCGATTTACTTCTGGTTCCCGAAGATGTTTGGTCGCATGATGAACGAGTTTTGGGGAAAGATCCATTTCTTCCTGACGTTCATTTTCCTGAACGGGACTTTTTTCCCCATGCACATTCTGGGTGTGGTCGGTTTTCCGCGTCGCCTGGCCGATCCGTATCACTACCAGGAGTTTGAGCCACTATTGGAAATGAATCAGTTCATGACCTTCTGCGCGATCGGCATGGTCGCCGCGCAAGCGATTTTCGTCGTGAACTTCTTCGGCAGCATCTTCTTTGGCAAGCGTTGTGGAAGAAATCCGTGGGGTTGCAACGGATTGGAATGGTCGGCGCCGAGTCCTCCGGGACACGGCAATTTCGACTTCCAGCCGGTCGTCTATCGCGGACCTTATGAATACGGAGATCCCGAGGTCGAGGCCGACTACTATCCGCAGATCCAGCCGCCGCCGGAAGAAGAACCTGGTTAGTCTGTTTTTCCAACGAATTGACATCGCATTTCGCGATCCCCCACATAGAAGCCGCCGTGACCGAGCCATCCCCCAGCAAATCCCCGATCGAGCGCGAACCGGAGACGGTAAGTCCGTGGCCGCACGGGCTGGCGGTGGTGTTGGTGTGCGCGACGTTTCCGTTGATCTGGGTCGGGGCTCTGGTGACCACGACGAAAGCTGGCATGGCGGTGCCCGACTGGCCGACGACCTATGGCTACAACTTGTTTCTTTATCCCTGGACGACTTGGGTCTTCGGTCCTTGGGATCTGTTTATTGAGCATGGTCATCGACTGCTCGGCGCGGGAGTCGGGCTGATTACCATCGGCCTCTGTGTGGCTCTTTGGCGCTGCGAGAATCGGAGTTGGCTCCGTTACTTGGGAGTGGCGGCCTTAGTGATGGTCATCGCTCAAGGTGTCTTGGGCGGAAGGCGTGTTCAGCTCGACGAAGTCCGCCTGGCCCAGCTGCACGGCTGTCTCGGCCCACTCTTTTTCGGGCTGTCCGTGGCTCTGGCCGCAGTTACCTCTCGGTGGTGGCGTGAATCGAAGCGAAATCTCGTCGATGGTCGACGTTTTGAGCGTCTGGCACTGCTGACGACATTCCTGGCTTATCTGCAGATCGTGCTCGGTTCCAATCTGCGACACATCCCGCCCGGGGCCTCGCACGACTTCTTTCGCACGGCGGTGTTTTTCCATCTCGTCGTGGCCGTGGTGGTTCTCGTGCAGGTGTTGGTCCTGGCAATTTCGATCTGGCGGGCACGACCAGGCTTGTCCTTGACGCTGCCAACCACGGCTTTGGTCTTTCTGTTGGTGGCGCAAATCGGCTTCGGCGGGGCGACCTGGCTCTGGAAATATGGTTGGCCGTTGGAGTCCCTTAGTCACTGGCAGCCGTACGGCGGCTGGCTGAACACGGCCGGCTCCATGGGCGAATCGCTGGTCATTACATCCCACGTCGCGCTCGGCTCGTTGATCCTGGCCACGGCGCTGCTGATCGCCTTACGATGCGGAAGATACTCGTATCTCTCGATGCGCTCTGCCGCGGGTTCGGTAAATGGAGGCGTGGTGGCATGAGTACATCAACCATTGCCTACGAAGCGAGTCCAAGTGTCGCACCTTCGCGATTGAGCGACTACTGTCAATTGATCCGTCCGAAGATTGCGCTGTTGGAACTGGTCACCTTGGCCGTAGGGGCGATGATCGCCGCATCCGGCATGCCAGCCGATCCGTGGGGCCTGGTGCATGCCATGCTCGGTACCACACTCCTGGCGGCTAGCGCCAGTATCACGAATCAGTACCTGGAGCGAAAAAGCGATTCGCAAATGAAGCGGACCGCCTCGCGACCACTACCGGCCGGACGCATGAGCGGCACTTACGTGCTGTGGTTGGGCTCCGTATTAGGCATCGCGGGCATGATTTACCTAACCACGATTGTCAACGTGGCGACGGCCTTGCTCGGCTTTGCCTGTTGGTTCTTGTATGTGGCGGCCTACACCCCTCTAAAATTTCGCACCACCGCCAACACGATGGTGGGGGCCATCTCCGGCGCAATTCCGGTCCTGATGGGTTGGACCGCTGTGTCGGGATCGCTGGTCGGGCCCCAGGGCATCATGGCGGCGACGCTATTCTTGATTGTATTTCTGTGGCAGTTTCCTCACTTCATGGCCATCGCCTGGCTCTATCGAGAAGATTATCGAGCGGCCAAGATTCAGGTCCTTCCGGTGGTCGATCCGACCGGGCGCCGGGCCGGAGCACAAGCGATTATCGCGGCGGTCTGCCTGATCCCGGTCAGCCTGCTGCCGGCCGTGTTGACCTGGACGCTCGACTGGAGTCTGCCGTACTTCATCGGGGCCCTGCTGTTGGGCCTGATGCAGGTTGTCGCCGCATTGCGATTCGCGGTGAAACGTGACGACGCGACCGCGCGACGACTGTTGCACGCTTCGCTGATTTACTTGCCGGTGCTATTCGGCTTATTGCTGGTTGTGCCTTTGGCGATCCCTCGTATTTTATAAACAGACATTCGGACAACGGACAATAAAGGAAGATCATGGCCGATAGCGAACACGGTCATCACGAACATATCGAGTTGGAATATCAGCCGGCACTTCCGTTGTCTGGCGGGAAGCTGTTTATGTGGCTGTTCCTTTCCACGGAGATCATGTTCTTTGCCGCGTTATTTGGCACCTATATCGTGCTGCGATTTGGAGCCCCCGCCTGGCCGACGCCGCACGACGTCCACCTGGTCGAGGTGCTCGGTGCGTTCAACACATTCGTGCTGATCTGCTCCAGTGTGTCGATCGTGTTGGCGCTGGAATCCGCCCGCGCGAACCGGACAGGACAAGCCAAGGGCTGGATGTTCCTGACACTGATCCTGGGCAGTCTGTTCCTGGGTGTCAAAGCCTTTGAGTACAACTCCAAGTTTGCTCACGGCATCTACCCGGCCAAACCACGTGGCATGATCTACGAGAAGGCCGATCTGAAGTATGTGGCCGCCGTGCGAGCGCGACTGACACACTTGATGGATGAGGTCAGTACCGAGACAGGCAAACAGGAAGAGCTGACCGCCGAGAAGGCCGCCCTGCCCGAGGAACTTGAGAGTTTGAAGGGCGAGATCGAAGTTCTTGAGAAAAAGGGAGACAAAGCGACCGAGGACGACAAGAAAGACTTGTCCGAAAAGCGGACTCGAAGCGACGAGATCCCTGGTCGCCAGGCGGAAGTCGAAGCCGAACTGGAGTATCTCAAGAGTCGTGAAAAACTGCGGGAGACCCGAGAAGATCAGCTGAACGACATCCTGGCCGATGTCCGCCAGGTGGAACGAACGGCCGCCATGAACCCTGGTAAGTCGGAAGGGGTGCTGGGGATCCAGCAGCTTTCCAGCAGCATCTATCCGCTGCATAGCCACCAGCACGGCAAGAGCGACGAAGCGGAAGCGGAGCCGTCACTCGGTTACAACGGCGATCCCGAGACAAGTTGGATGCGGCTGCCGTTTGTGATCCCCGGTGGCAACATGTGGGCCAGCACCTATTTTCTGCTGACCGGTTTTCACGCCATTCATGTCCTGGTGGGGCTGATTGTCTTCGCGATTTTCATGTTCATGCGACTGGACGCCAAACGCGCGGGAGCCGTCGAGAACATTGGTCTCTACTGGCACTTTGTCGACCTGGTTTGGATCTTCCTGTTCCCGATGTTGTACCTGTTCGAGTAATTCAACGAATTCAATCCAAACTTGAACGCTAGGGCGATTGCTCCCGGCGTCATGAAGTAATCCGAGACTTGCCGCCCGCCGCTTCCCTCTGGCGGGCAGAAACAACCCGAGGTTATTCCCATGTCCGAGTCCACCGACAATCATGCAGAAGATCATGCCGACGAGCATCACGGCGGATACGGCGCCTACATTGCCGTCTTCGTGGCGTTGTGCGTACTGACGGGAGCCTCCTTCTTTACTTACAGCGACTACTGGCGGACGCATGTTCCCAAGGAAATCGGTTGGACGTTCATGATGGTCGTTTCTTGCTGCAAAGCGCTGCTGGTGATCATGTTCTTCATGCATCTCAAGTACGAAGCAAACTGGAAATACGTCTTGACGATCCCCGCGGGTCTGATGTCCATCTTTCTGGTCTTCATGCTCATTCCGGATATTGGTTTTCGAATGAACAACGGTCTCTACGGATACTCGAGTGAGCGTTGGCTCGACGCGGCCACTCCGACAAACGTGAGTAACACTGCGGCGGATGATAAGTCGTCCGACACCGAGAAGCCGGACGCGCACTAGCTGGCGGAGAGAGCAGGTTTCCGGCCACCGAGTCGGACAGCGTTATGAATGCCTCCACTGCCATCGCGGTTGCCGATGTGACCTACCATTACGGCCAGCGCCGCGCCCTCGACAATCTGAGTCTGTCGATTGCCCAGGGTGAGATCTTCGCCTTTGTCGGCCCCAACGGGGGCGGCAAGACGACCCTGTTTCGCCTGCTGACCACCTTGATGCCGCTCCAGGAAGGCAGCATCACCATCGACTCGTTCGACCTCGCCAGCCAGGTCGATCGGATCCGACCGTTGCTGGGCATTGTCTTTCAGTCGCCCAGTTTGGATAAGAAACTGACGGTCGTCGAAAACTTGGAACATCATGGCCATCTTCACGGATTGAGTGGCCGGTTGTTGTCGGAGCGCGTGACCGAATCGCTGACTCGGCTCGGCATCGAGTCGCGGCGAAAGGACCTCGTTGAGAAGCTTTCCGGCGGCCTGCGACGCCGCGTCGAGTTGGCCAAGTGCATGTTGCACCGGCCGCGAATCTTGTTGCTCGACGAACCGAGTACGGCACTCGACCCGGTGGCTCGCAGCGAGATGTGGGACTATCTGGAATCGATTCGCAAGTCGGACGGCGTCACCGTGGCACTGACGACCCATCTGCTGGAAGAAGCGGAAAAGGCGGACCGCCTGGCGATTCTACATGAAGGAAAGCTCGTGGCGCTCGACACCCCCGACGCGCTCCGCGGAACCATTGGCGGGGATGCTATCACCATCCGCACAGCCGACCCCGCGGACTTGGCCGCCTCGATCTCAGCGCAACTTGACTGTCACGCGGAAGTGATCGACGGCAGCGTACGACTCCAGCAGCAGGAAGGCCATCGCTGGATTGCCAAGCTCGTCGAGTCGTTCCCAGGCAAGATCGATTCGATCACCTTCTCCCGGCCGACCTTGGAGGACGTGTTTGTGGCCCGCACCGGCCACCGCTTTCGCGAGGATCTCTCCACGGACGAATCCCTTGAGAGAGAGACCAGCCATGCCTGAATTGGCCCCGGCGACCGACGTCGCGACATCACCGCGAGAGGGGGTGCAAGCCAGTCCCATGCTGGCGGCGCTGTCGCTCTGTCGAAGGGAGTTGGTTCGTTTCTTTCGTCAGCGAAATCGGGTTTTCGGGGCGCTCGGACAACCGATCATTTTCTGGTTGCTCTTTAGCGAGGGTTTTCGCGGTACGGATTTTAATTACCTGCACTTCTTTCCCGGCACCTTGGTGATGATCCTGTTGTTCACGGCGATCTTTGCCACGATTTCAATTATTGAAGATCGCAGAGAAGGATTTCTGCAGTCGGTTCTAGTCGCGCCCATTCCTCGTTGGTCGATGACCTTGGGGATGATATTGGGTGGGGCGTCGTTGGCCATGTTGCAGGCGTTGTTGTTTCTGGTGCTCGGCTATTTCACCATCGCCGGCCTCACCCACAATCCGTTGGCGATCGTGCAAGTGCTCTTGATGATGTCGGTCATTGCGATCGCGCTCACCTCGCTGGGGTTTGTGATTGCCTGGCGAATGGAGAGCACGCACGGGTTTCATGCCATCATGAGTCTGGTGTTGTTGCCGATGTGGCTGTTGAGCGGCGCTTTCTTTCCCGCGGACAGCGGTTGGCTGGGCTGGGTGGTCCGCCTCAACCCGCTGACCTATGGAGTGGCCGGTCTTAGGCAACTGTTGGCCGCGCCGTCGGTTAACCTGCCGTCGTTGGCGACATGCTGGCTGGTGACCTGCCTATTCGCGGTCATCATGTTTGCGGTAGCCTGTTATTCATCGCGTAGAAGTACCCGAGGAGATTTGTTGTCATGAGTTCCGGTGTGAAAGTGTGGTTGGCGATCTTGGCTCTGGCGGCCCTCATTTACGGGGGCTATCTACTCTTGCAGTCGAAGGGCGCGCCCGACCAGGAGGCATCCGTCGTGGCAGATGAAAGCACGGAAGAGGAGGGCCCCAAGATCGTGCCCGGTGAAGAGCCGGTCGACCTGACGCAATTCACCATGGTCGAGCGGAGCGGCGAGGAGTACAACTTCGAACAGCTGCTGGGCGAGGTCTGGGTCGCCAATACCTTTTTTTCTAGTTGTCCACATTCATGTCGTGATCTGACTAAGTCGGTTTCGGCGCTGCACAATCAACCCGAACTGGCGGACGTTCGCTTTGTTAGCATTTCTGTCGATCCGGTGGCCGATACACCCGAAGAGTTGGCCGACTATGCGGACACTTTTTCCGCCGACAAGGATCGCTGGTTGTTCATGAACGGCAAGCTCAAGGTTGTTCGTCAGCTTGGAAAAGAAATGGGCCTCAAGATGGGCCCCAAAGTACACACCGATCACTTGGTCGTCTTCGACCACACTGGCCGTTACCGCGACGCGTTTCTGTTTACTTCCGAACAGGAAATCGCGGAAATGCGCAAGCTGCTGGTCGAGTTGCTCAAAGAGAAGCGGAAGGCGACGACGGAATCGCAGGCCACCGAAGCCTAACGGCCCGCGCGGAGTCGGCGGGGCTCGTCACCATTCTCGCATATTGGATTTAAGAGAATTGAATTTTTCGGCCAGCGATCTTCCTGTTGTGAATGTCGTGCTCAACTCTCTCGCGGGGTTGCTGCTGCTGATCGGCTATGTGTTGATCAAACGTGGACGGGAACAGGCCCACAAGACCGCCATGTTGAGCGCGTTCTTTGTCTCGGTCGCTTTCTTGTCAAGTTATCTGGCCTACCACTATCTGGTCGAACACAAGGGCTTTGGCGGAAAGCCACCGGTCTCCTATTTCTATTACACGATCCTGATCAGTCATATCATTCTGGCAGTGACTGTTCCCGTGCTGGCCATGGTGACGATCTTTTTTGGTCTCACCGATCAGCGCGTCCGACATCGCCGCTGGGCACGCTGGACCTTTCCAATTTGGATGTACGTTTCGGTCACCGGGGTGGTGGTCTACTTCATGGTCCATTGGCTCTACCCGGCCGCGGCGGCCTGACCTACAATACAGTCACTATGAAGTCGCATTGTTCTACTTCGATCGTGAGCCCGACGCGCCGCGGCCTGGCGTCGATTCTGTTCGTCGCGCTGCTGTTGTGCACCGCGGCGGTGGCGGAGGCGTGCCCCGGCTGTAAAGACGCGCTGGCGGCCAACGACTCGCAGCAGTACCAGATTGCCCGCGGCTACTTCTGGAGCATTCTGTTCATGCTCAGCATGCCACTGTTGATCGCCGGCACGTTTGGCAGCTACGTCTATATCGAGCTTCGTCGCGCCCGCCGCGATCGAGAGCAACTCGCCCAAGACGAACCTCAAGGCGACAAAGCGACAGACCAGCGGGCGGTCGTTTCTAGCTGAGTCAGACGGTACTCTGGGCGTGACGCGTGCTCGACTTGCTCGGTCATTGATGCAAGGCCCGGTTGTCTCTATCGGCATCCGAATCGGGATCGAAAAGATGATCCATCCCGTACCACAAGCAGCGAGCGTATCGGAAGAACCAGAGCGGGAAGAGCAGGGTGAAGGCTCCCAGAATGCCGAGCTTGACCGGTTCGGACCAGGAGGTCAGTAGGAACATCGCCAGGTAGCCGGCCGTCACGAGCAGCGCCGTGAGTCCGTAGTTGAAGTAGATGGAGCCCAGGTAGAATCCCTGGCCGCGCGCAAACCGGGCCTGGCACGTCTCGCACTCGGGATTCATGCGAAAGTAGCCCGAGAACATCTTGCCCACACCGCAGCGAGGACAGCGAACGCGAAGGCATCGCCACAAAATGGTTCCCAGGCCGGTACGTTGATCTTCACTCATGAGGATGTTGGTGGGGGGTAGGCGGCTGGCGGCGGATAGGCGTGATTCGATATGTTGGGGAGGCGCGTCTGCAAGGTGACGTGGGCCATCGAGAAATTCAGTGAAGAAGCTCGCCGATGAAATTCTTGGGAAAAATGTTGCAACTGTTCGGCCTGATCATCTTGCCGCTCTCCATCGTAATGCAGCTGAGCGACTTGCTGGGGCGGAAGATTAATCTTAGCCAGATGGTATTCATGTTGGTGGCCGGGGTGACGGCTTTCTATTTGGGGCGACTGATCGAGGGCTATGCCGGCGACGCTCGATGAAATTAGCGATCGGGTGATGCCGCGCAAGTTGTTGGGGAGCAACGCATTTCGACAGCCGGGCCGAGAGGCCACTGGGCCGCATGCCGGGGAGCGTCTGGGCAGTTGGGGAAACTCTCTGGCTTTTCTCTCGTTGGGGTCGCTCGTATACTACTGTCTAGAAAACGTAACTTAATATTTGATAACTCCTTAGAACAAGTCACCCGGCATGAGACCGGCTCTAATCAAACGCAACAGAGAAGCAACGTGCGTCGCGGCACATCGTCCAGGCTGGGTGCTTGGCCGGGCCGGTTTCGGTCACCGCCTGGCAGGGCGTCTCTTGGCCCTGGTCGTTGTCATGCTGCTCGCCGAAACATTGGCCACTTCGGCCCTCTACGCGCAGCGGCTCGTGATTGGCTCGCGGCGCCAGGACGATCGATTTGAATTGTCGAAAGAGATTCAGATCGAGGATGATGATATTCGGGAGGTGCGTCCCCATCTGGCACGTGCGAATGCCTTGGCCGACAACGCCGGCTGGGATGAGGCGATCGAGACGTTTCGAAAGATCGTCGCGGACCACGGTGACAAAGTCGTTCAAATATCAGATCGACGCTATATCAGCGTCCGAGATTATTGCCATCTACAGATCGCCCGCATGCCGTCGGAGGCGATCTCTCTGTACCGCGATCGAGTCGACGCCTCGGCGCAGCAGTGGCTCCGGGAGGGGATTGCCGAGCGTGATTCCGATCGTTTGAGTCGTGTGGTCAAGACACTGTTTTGTAGCAGCTATGGTGACGAAGCCTTGGATGCCCTGGCACAGATCGCGCTCGAACGGGGCGAGTACGGCAAGGCGCGACGCTACTGGGAACTGATCAGTCCGCAATTGCGGACCGCTGAGGGGCAGAGTGTTTGGGCGGGGCTCTACGGTTACGATCTCGATCTGCAGTGGGATGAACTTCGTGATCAATTCGAGACGCCCCGTCAGGTCCCCGATTGGCTTGTCTATCCCGATAGCAATCTCGATCTGGCGACGATTCGCGCCCGACTGGTGTTGGTTTCGATTCTCGAAGGTTCTCCCGATCGGGCGGCATTTGAACTGGACGTCTTTCGGCGGCTGCACCAAGGCGTCGAAGGACGCCTGGCCGGTCGGCGTGGCCCTTACGAGGCGATCCTGGCAAAGCTTCTAAGTGACAGCCAGACCTGGCCTAGGGTGGCCGACCGCGACAGCCCTGAGTTTTCTCCCGGCGGGACGGGAGATCCTTATGGTTCTCCACGATCGACGTTCGTCAGTGGCAAGCCGCTCTGGCATCAGCCCTTGGTGCATGTCGGTCGCAACACCGGTAAGGGGAAGGGGGGGCTGGCGTTCTTTCCTCTGGTTGTCGACGGGGCAGTGTTTTACAGCAATAGTAACGCCGTTTTTGGATTTCACACACGCGACGGTCGTCCCCTCTGGCAGAGCGCGGACGCGAGCCCTTCGCCGGGCGAGTTCTTCGCCTACATCAAGAACACTTCCCGGAATCCGGAACGTTCGTATCTCTCGCTCGATGCGCCACGTTTCACGATGACGGCCCATAAAAGAAAGGTATTTGCCCGGCTTGGTAAGCGGAGAATCCCCCCCGGTGGTGGATCGCAAAGCTACAAGCAAAGCAGCTTTCTCTTCAGCTTCGATACCGAACGGGAAGGGGCCCTGCGCTGGAAGATTCCCCGCGACGACAAGTTTGAGCGGTTTGCCAGCGAGCAGTGGGTCTTCGAGGGCACACCCGTGGCTGACGACTCAAGTGTTTACGTCGGCATGCGGCGTGGTCAGCTGTGGTCGGAAGCCTACGTTGCCTGCTTCGATGCCGAGACGGGCCAACTCCGCTGGCGGACCAAGATTTGTGAGGCCGACTCGATTTATGAAACGGCCGGCAATCTCGTCACGCTTCATGAAGGGGTGGTCTACTACAACACGAATCTGGGGTCGGTGGCGGCCTTGGAAGCCGACAGTGGATCGGTGCGGTGGATCTATCGCTACGAACGGGCCGCGGGAGGGAGAAAACTCTCGCCGGCACCTCACTTCTTGCGCGGACCGAACCCTTGTCTGTATCACGACGGGCTGGTCATCGTCGCTCCCTCCGACTGCGAGTCGATTGTCGCGATCGACGCGGTGACGGGTCGCCGGACGTGGCAGACCGTGCCGCTCGCGGCGCGACACTTGCTAGGAGTTGGTCGCGGGAACCTGATCGCCACTGGCAGAAGCGTCTGGTGGATTAACGCCTTAACCGGCAAGCTCGAAGCGGAGTGGCCCGGTCGCGGCAATAAGACTTCGCCGCGTGGTTACGGTCAGGGGGTGTTGGCCGGGGACGCCATCTTTTGGCCGACCGCAGGTGAGATTATTGTCTTCGATCAGCAACTCGGACCCGGGCGAGCACCCCGGCGACGACAAGGCTTGTCGCTGAGACAGCCGGATTTGAATCAGCAGTTGGAAGGCCCCATCACCGCGGGCAACTTGGCGGTCAGTCGCGATGCCTTGTTACTGGCCACGAAAAACAAATTGGTCGCGTTTCCCTGGATTGGATCGGAGCCATCGGAAAGCGCGGAGCGGGATACGAGGGAATAGCCAGCGGCCTCGGCGACGAAACTTTTCTGCTAGCCTGGCGGCGTTCATAACAACATCACAACTTGTGCCTAATCAACCGAAAGCAGACGCGTGAATACCTTACACGACGACGATATCCAAGCCGTTCAGCGATTGAACGAGGCCTATCGCCAAATTACCGCTGAGTTAGACAAGGTCATTGTGGGCCAGCAGCAAGTTATTGAGGAGCTGCTGGTGGCGCTGTTTGCCCGAGGGCACTGCCTGCTGGTCGGCGTGCCCGGCTTGGCGAAGACGCTGATGATCCACTCGCTGGCCGACGCGCTGTCGCTGGAATTCAGCCGTATTCAGTTCACTCCCGATCTGATGCCGTCGGACATCACTGGTACGGAGGTGATTCAGGAGGACAAGGCGACCGGACATCGCGAGCTGCGTTTCCTCAAAGGGCCGGTTTTTGCCAACGTCGTTTTGGCGGACGAAATCAATCGTACCCCGCCGAAGACCCAGGCCGCGTTGCTCGAGGCCATGCAGGAACATCAGGTGACCATCGGCGGAACACGGCACGTGTTGAGTGAGCCGTTTTTTGTGCTGGCGACACAAAATCCGATCGAGCAGGAAGGCACGTATCCGCTGCCAGAAGCGCAGCTCGATCGCTTCATGTTCAACATTTTGGTCGACTACCCGACCGAGGATGAAGAACTCGAGATTGTGATGCGGACCACGGCCGAAAAAACAGCTCAGATTACCGCGACCCTGACGGCGGAGGAGATCGGCAAGCTGAGTGAAATCGTCCGCAAGGTACCGATTGCCGAACATGTCGCGCGTTATGCGATGCAGTTCGCTCGGCTCACTCGGGGCAACAACGATCAAGCCCCCGACTTCGTTCGGGAGTATGTCAGCTGGGGAGCGGGACCCCGGGCCAGTCAGTACCTGGTGTTGGGGGCCAAAGCCCGCGCCATTCTGCATGGGCGGTACTATGTCGACCCGGTCGATATCCGAGCCGTGGCGGCGCCGGTGTTGCGTCATCGTATCTTGACCAACTTCAACGCCGAAGCGGAGGGCATCAAGGCGGACGATATCATTCGGCAACTGACCGAGAGCATTCCTGTCAACGAAGAAGAGGCCGCCGCCAGTGGAAGCCAACCGGAAGTATTTAGATCCGCGGATGCTGGCTAAGCTCGAAGGTCTCGAGCTGCGAGCAAAGCGGGTTATCGAAGGCTACGTTGCCGGATTGCACCGCAGTCCCTACCAAGGATTTTCGGTCGAATTCGCGGAGCATCGTGAGTATGCGCCGGGAGACGATCTGCGTTATCTCGACTGGAAGGTCTTTGGTCGGACCGACAAGTACTATCTCAAACAGTACGAAGAAGAGACCAACCTGATCACCTATTTGCTGCTCGACACCAGCGAGAGCATGCACTACAAGAGCGACGCCGCGGCGCTCTCGAAACTGGAGTACGCCAAGTGTGTCGCCGCTTCGCTGGCCTACCTGGTGCTACGTCAGCAGGACAGTGTCGGAATGGTCGCCTTTGACGATCAGGTGCGGTCCGTGATTCGCCAGAGCAGCAGTCCCTCGCATCTCAAACAGCTGCTGCACGTCATGGAACAGACCAGCGCGCAGCGAAAAACCGACACGGGGCCCATCTTTCATGATCTGGCCGAGCGACTCAAGAAACGTGGTATCTGCATCATCCTAAGTGATCTCTTCGATGATGTTGATCACATGATGACCGGACTGAAACACTTTCGGCATCGACGACACGAGGTGATCTTGTTCCACATCCTCGATCCGGCGGAACTCGATTTTCCTTTTCGACAAACGGCCAAGTTTGTCGGGCTGGAGGAGTTGCCTGAGGTGGTGACCGATCCCCGCTCGCTACGAAAGGCCTACCTGGAAGAATTCAATCGGTTCGTCAACTCCGTGAAACGAGGCTGTCGAGCCAACAATGTGGAATACGTACAGATTCGCACCGATGAATCGCTGGAAGTTGCCCTCTCGGCGTTTCTCTCCAGGCGGATGATGCGGGCAGGATGACAGAAAACTTGAAGGGTGTATTGTTTTGAGCTGGCTAGCGGGTCTATTTCAAAATCCATGGATGTTGGCGTGGCTGCCCGCGGCGGCCGCTCCGATCATTATTCATCTGTGGAATCGCCGCCGCTACCGCGAACACCACTGGGCGGCGATGGAATTCCTGCTAGCCGCCATCAAGCGCAGTTCGCGGCGAATGCGTATCGAACAGCTCTTGCTACTGTTGCTGCGCGCGGCGGTCATCGCGTTGTTGGTCTTGGCGATTGCGCGGCCGGCCGTGCAGGCGATTGGCAATGCCTTCTCCGGCGGACCACGAACGCATCGCGTCTTTGTGATCGATGGGTCTTACTCCATGGACCTACGGCCCGGCGAGGAAAGTCTGTTTGAGATCGCCAAGCGCAAGGCGATTGAGATTGTCCGCGCTGCCAATAAAGGGGACGGCTTTTCGCTGATCTTGATGAGCGAGACGGCCTGCCCGATTGTTTCTTCCGCCGCCTTCGACCGAGAAGATGTCATTGAAGAGATCGAGAACTTAAGGCTTCCACACGGAGGGGCAGCGCTATTGCCGGCGATGCGCAGCGTGGAATCGATTGTCACGCAAGTGCGCAAGGACAACCCGCGTCTCTCCACGAGTCACGTCTATCTCTTCAGCGATCTGGGCCAAACGACTTGGGGCGATCCGTCGCTCGCTGGCCAGGAGCCGCAAGAGCTTCGCGATCTGTTGGATCGGCTTACCAAGATGGGCGTCGCGGAGGTCGTGCCGCTAGGGCAATCGGGTGTCTCCAATCTGGCGGTGACCTCACTGAGAACCATCGAGCCCTACGCCACAGTTCAGCAGCCGGTCACCATCGAGGCGACCATCGGAAATTTTGGAGGGCAACAGACGACGCGTCAACTTGTGGAACTGTTGATTGACGGGACCCGCGTCGACCAGCAGATGGTTGACGTGCCGCCGGGCGAGGTCGCTTCGCCAGTCCGCTTTCAGTATCAGTTCTCAGGGGTCGGCGACCACCAGGTCGAAGTCCGAATTCCGGGAGACGCTTTGAAGGTCGACAACCATCGCTACTTGGCCTTGCCGGTGAAGGAGCACGTCCAGGCGCTACTCGTCAGCGGAAAGCAGGAGTCGACACTGCACATCGCACCGGCGCTCGATCCCGATCATGGGCGCCCGAGTGAATCGATCATTCGGCCACGGATCGTTTCGGAGAGCGGTCTGCTCGACAGCGATCTCTCGCAGTACGACTGCATCTTTCTCTGTAACGTGGCCCAGTTCACCTCCCGTGAGGCGGCCGTACTCGAAGCCCAACTCCAGCGTGGCGCCGGTCTGGTGTTCTTCCTGGGTGATCAGGTGCGACCCGATCGTTACAACCGTGAGCTTTCCGCCGCCGCCGGGGCGAGTCACAACGTGCTGCCGGTCAAGCTGGAGGGAGCCGTCGAAGCGCCGGGCGATAAGTTCTTCTACTTCGATCCGCTCGGCTACCAACATCCGATGATCGAAATTTGGAAGCACAACGAGCGGTCGGGATTGCTGAATACCGGTGTTGCCAAGTACATCCGGATGTCCATTCCCAAAGAGCAGGACCCCGAAGGCTCCGCCGAGACTCGAGTGGCGCTAGCCTTCGACAACCGGGATCCCGCCATTGTCGAAGGACGCGTTGGCAACGGACGTGTTGTGGTGGTGGCCACCGCGGGTTCGCAAGCTTCGGTGATGCAGCGCGATCAAGGCATTCGCCCCTGGACGTTCTTACCGACGAGCCCGAACTTCCCCGTGATCGTTCAGCGGCTCTGGCAGTCGGCGGTTGCCGGGCGTCTGCAACAGAGAACCGTCCAGGTATTCGAGGCCATCGGAGGAAACATCGAGGATGCTCAGCGAGAAGAACGAGTGACGGTGAATCTTCCCCTCGACCCGACGGTCGATGCCTCGGGCCCGCGCTCGATATCGGTCGCTCCGGAGCCCGATGCGGGAACGTGGAGCTTCGCCGACACGGAGCAGAGCGGCATCTATCCCGTCAAGATCAAAGGCGCCGAGCGGGATCAGCTCTTCGCGGCCAATATCGATACGCAGGAAAGCAATCTCGCGCGAATCAATCCCGAAGAACTCTTGCCCGGATTTGTACCGAGTGCGGCCTCCGCGGACGAGACCGACGCGGCGATGACCGTGGAAGCCCAACCGGCCCCGATTCATCAATCGATTCTGTGGTTGGTCATGGCGCTCGTATTTACAGAAACCTCGCTTGCTTGGTGGTTAGGCAACCGACAGATATGACCGAATCCGCGACAAACATGTTGCTCTGGCTGCTAGGCGAGGAGTTGCCCTCTTCGGCTGCGGGCGCGGAACGCGCTCTCGACGGTAATTGGGCCTGGGACCCGGCGGCTATTGTGCTGCTGGTCGTGTTTGCCGCGGCCAGTATCGCCTTTGTGCTGTTTTTCTATTTCAAGGAACGCAGCAACGCGGGCAGACTCTATCGCCTCAGTCTGGCGGCGATCCGGCTGGCGATCATCGCCCTGATCGGAGTGCTGCTCTACGGATTGCATATCGACTTCAATCGTACCAGCCTACCGGTCATAGCGGTCCTTCTCGACGAGTCGGCCAGCATGGCCTTTGTCGATGAATATCGCGATGACTCGTTAACGGAACAACTGGCCGCGTCGACCGCCGCCGCCGGCTTTGATTCGAACGCCCGATTCGATGTGGCGCGGAGTCTGTTGTTGGCCGACGATGCCGCGTTTCTCCGTCAACTTGAAGAAGATCAGCAGCTGCGGGTCTACACCCTGGCCGGAAACGCGCGTGCCCAGCCGACGAACATCAGCGAACTGGTCGACGAACTGCGGCGACTGTCGCCGGAAGGCAACACCAGCAAGCTGGGAACCGGCTTACGCGAAGTTCTTTCTGAATTGCGTGGGACTCGTCCCACCGCTATTGTCGTGCTGACCGACGGTGTTACCACGGAGGGTCCCACCCTTAGCGAAGCGGCGTCTTACGCTCGCCGTAAAGCGGTCCCACTCTACATTGTCGGAATCGGGAGCGAGAACCCGACCCGCTCGGTGGAGCTCTCCAACCTGATGGTCGACGACGCGGTCTTTGTGGAAGACTATGTCGATTTGGAATTCAACCTGACCGCTTCCGGGCTGGAAGGTCGTCAGGTTGAGATCGTGCTCCGCAACGGCGGCACGGGAGATGAACTCGGTCGTCAAAAGGTGATGGCCGGTCCCGACGGCGAGATCAAAAGGGTTCGCATCAGTGATCGACCGACGGAAATTGGACCGATTGAATATGTTGTCGAAGTCGCCAATCTTCAGGAGGAGTTGAAGCGGCCGGTGGCCCCACTCTCCAAGAACGTGGAGGTCCGCAAGGCCAAGATCAAGGTTCTGCTTGTTCAAGGCTATCCAAATTTTGAATATCGATATCTGAAGAATCTTCTCGAGCGGGATAGTACCATTCAGCTCCGCTGCGTCCTCCAGGAGTCGGATCCCGAGCATCTCGTTCAAGACGAAACGGCGTTGCCAGTCTTTCCCGTGCGGCGTCGAGTTGCCCCAGGGATATCGACGGAAGACTTGACCAAACAGAACGAAGGATTTCTCTTCACCTACGATGCGATCATCTTCGGAGATGTCGATGTCAATCATCTCAATCCATCGCAACTTCAGAACCTGGTCGACTTCGTGCAAGTAAAGGGAGGGGGCGTGCTGTTCTTTTCCGGCGAACGCTTCAGTCCGTTTAGCTATCGCGGTACTCCCTTGGCCCAGATCTTGCCCATCGACTGGCAGGCCTCGTCGGCTATCGACTCCGTGACCTACACCGATACCGGATTCACGGTCCGCCCCACGCCGATCGGCATGACCAGTCCGCATATGCAACTTGGCAACGATCTGCTCGAATCGGAGCGGCTATGGCTCGGTCTAAATGAACTCTACTGGATGGCGGCGGTTCCCAAGCTCAAACCGGGCGTGCGTGTATTGGCCGAGCATCCGACGATGACAAACGACGAAGGTCAGAAGTTGCCACTGTTCTGCGTGCTTCATTTGCCCCCCGGTAAAGTGCTGTGGCACGCCACCGATGAAACGTGGCGATGGCGATTTCGCATGGGAGACGTGCTCATGGCCCGCTACTGGATCCAGGCCATTCGCTACCTCAGCCGATCCTCGTTGCTCGGTCAAAATCAGGCCGTGCAGTTGACAACCGATCGAACCGCCTATCAGCGCGGCACCCCGATTCGACTAAGAGTCCAATTCCTGGACGAACGCCGCGCGCCGGCGGAGGACGACGGAGTGCAACTGGTCATCGAAAGTGAAGACCAGGAGAACCGACGACTCACCTTGCAACGCGCGGCGACCAGCCGCGAGGTGTTTGAGACCTCGATCAGCAATCTGCCGACCGGCAAGTATCGGGCCTGGGTGGCCGCTCCTACGGTCGGAGCAGCGCCTCCCTCGGTGACGTTTCCGGTGCTGCCGCCGCCGGGAGAATTAGTGCGACAGACGATGGACGCCAATGAACTGCAGCTGGCAGCCCAGCGGTCGCGCGGGAGATATTACAGTCTGGCCACGGCAAATAGTCTGCTAGCGGATCTTCCCGAAGGGAGGGCGATACCGGTCGAGTCCCCGGATCCCCTCCTATTGTGGAATAACTGGCGTTTCCTGGCCGTTCTCTTGGTTCTGTTTGTGACAGAATGGCTGCTAAGAAAACGAGCTGGAATGCTATAACTGCTAAGATTGAGAAACGAGAGACTTCCATCGAGACTTTCCGATACATGTTCTTCCCGAAGAATGAAGTTTGGACGGCCCCGCCGATGTTGTGGAGCGCGATTCGCCCTTGGCATCGGTCTGGGGCACTCGCGGCAGGTCCTTTCACGACCCGGTACCTGGCTTTGATCGGGAACCTTGTGTCGTGCTTGAGCGTCAAAGAGAAACGTCATGCCTAACGTCATCCAGGAAAAGATCTCCGCGGTCAGGCGGAAAATGCGTCGGCTCACGCTCGCCTATGCGGTGTCGTGGGTCTTCGTCATTGTCGTGCTGGCATCGATCGGCTTGCTGCTCCTCGATCGTTATCTTCGCCTGGAGCATCTCTCCGCGCGAATCGCCTTCAGCATCGCCTGGGCCGTCGCCATCGAGTGGACGGTTCGTCGTTTTCTCTATCCTTGGTTTCAACATCGACAGAGCGACGTGGCCGTGGCCCAGAGCATTCAGGACCGTTTTCCGGAACTGGAAGATCAATTGGCCAGCGCGGTCGAGTTCGTGGCCCAGGGAGAAAACGACGAGCAAGCCGGCTCCGAAGCGTTACGACGCGCGGTCGTGGTCGATGCGACAGCCAAGTTGGAGCAGGTCGACACCGACGCGGTGTTCGATGGTCTGCCCACGCGCAAGGCACTGATCGCGGCGACGTTCACCCTGGCCGCCGTCGTGTCCCTCGTCGCTTTGTACCCGGCGACAACCTGGTTGGGCTTATCCCGATTGGCCGTTCCCTGGAGCGATGCCGAGTGGCCTCGACGCAACGATCTCGCCTTTCGTGATCCGCCTCAGCGGCTGGCCGCGGGTGCGGAATTTGAAGTAGAACTGATCGATCGAAACGGGGCCTTGCCCGAGACGGTGGAAATTCAGTTTCGCTACCAGGACGATTCAACGTCGCGAGTCGTGACGGAAGAGATGCGCCGGATTGGCGACGTGATGGTTGCCCATCGAGCGAATGTTCGCGGAGCATTTGCCTATCGGGCTGTCGGTGGCGATCATCACACGATGCCGTGGCACGAACTCCAGGTGCTCGAACCACCGCGCATCACGGAGCTTAGCGCGAAGCTGATTCCCCCCGCCTACACCGGCTGGAAGGAGAGCACGTCCGATGGTCAGGTGCGCGCCTTGGCGGGTACCCAAATGGCGATTACCGCCACGGCCACCAAGCCGCTCCAACAGGCGACGTTGCGATTTGAAGATGGCACCGCGCACGTGGCTGAGATTGCCGAGGACGGCCTCTCTTTCAGTCTCCCGGCGAAGGGTGAGGATCCGCCCCAAATTAAGGAGAGTGGGACGTACTGGTTCGAGTTGGTCGACACGGAAGAGATGACCAGCGGCTCGGACACTCGATGGCGGATTGAAGCGATTCCGGACGAACCGCCGAGCATCACCATCGAAGCGCCACGCAAAGATGTCTTCGTTACGCCGACGGCGACCGTCCCCATACAGATTCTCGTGAAGGATCAGTTGGCGATTCGTGACGTTGCGCTCGTCTACTTGCGTGAGGATGATTCGGCGGAAGGCCCGAAGCGAGTTGTGCTGTTCGACGAGAGTGAGCGGACTGCCAAGCGAGGAGCAGATGGTCTTGGCGCTCTACAGCAGGAAGGCCACCGCGAACTGATTCGCTACACGTGGGACCTGGGCAAGTTGGACGAACCGCTCACGCCGGGATCGCTGGTGACGTTCCACGCCGAGGCCAGCGACTTCCTGCCGCAGACAGAGCGAAGCCAGCCCTCGCTCCGCATTCACGTTCTCACTCAGAAGGAATTCCAAGAACGGATCACGCAGCAGTACTCGCGGGTTGTCAGCGATCTGGCCGAGAAGCTGAAAGAGCAACAGGCGGCTCGACGTCAGGTACGCGACATCGAGATTCAAGTGGCGGAAGTCGGAAAGCTGCCGCAGGGCGATCTCAATCGACTGCAACAGACCGACCTCAAGCAGCGCAACATCCGCATAGGCCTCTCGGGAGGGCAGGAGAGTATCCGCCAGCAGATCGATTCGTTGATGGGCGAAATCGAGAATAATCAGATTGACCAGCCCGAAATCTCGACGCGGTTAGACGACCTCAAGAATCTGATCGACGATATCGAAGGGGAGCATCTCTCCGATGTGGAACAACAGCTGACCTCCGCCATCAAAGAGAGCCAGCGACAACCGCGGCAGAAATCGGCCGAACCGGCGCATGGTACCGACGGCGAACAACAACAGGACGGCGAGCAACAACAGGGCAAGCAACCCGCGGAAGATACTGCGGACGAAGAGGGTGGAGAACAGGACGCCGCGGGACAACATCCGGCCCAGGCGCCCTTGGAAGCGGCCGGCAAACAGCAAGAACAAGTGATCGCCAAACTGGAGAACGCGCTCAGTGGCTTGGAACGTTGGTCGGAGTATCAGGATCTGGCCCGCGACCTGAGAGGAGTGAAGGAAGGACTGGAAGACCTTCAGGAAGAGACCGCCGCCAAGGGTGCTCCGTTGCTGGGTCGCGACAAGCGAGATCTCAAGAAACAGGAAGCGGCCGATCTGCATCGCCTGGAAGAACAGACCTCGGATTTCCGGCGGCAGTTCGACAAGCTCGTCCAGCAAATGAAGAAGGCGGGAGAAGCTCTGGAGCCGCAGGATCAGGCCGCCGCCGAGCCGCTGGCCGACGCGGTCCATCATGCCGGTGAGAAGGGCGTTTCGGCCAAGATGCGCGAGGCGGCACAAAACGTCGGCCAGAACCAGATCGCCCGGGCGACCGCGCAGCAGCAGGAGGCCGCGGAGCAGATTGGCGAGATGTTGGATATTCTTTCCAGTCGTGGGGAGGATCAACTGGCCCGACGTATCGAAAAAATGAAGGAAGCGGAAGAGGATCTGGAAGCGATGCGAGAGCAGCAGGCCGGGCTCCGCAAGAAGATGGAACAGGCCGCTAAGAAGACCGATCCGGAGGAGCGCGAGCGGGAAATGAAGCGGCTCTCTCGTGAGCAGAAACAGCTCGAAGAAGAGATGGGACGCATGGCTCGCCGTCTGAAGCGACTCCAGGCGAACCGCGCCAGTGACAAAATGTCGCAGGCCGGTTCATCGGCCGCGAAAGCGGGACAAGCAGGACAAGCGGGCGATAATGCCGAGGCGGGTCGCCAGTCGAAGCAGGCCGAACAGGATCTGGAAGATGCCCAGCAGGAACTAGAAAAGGCAAGACGCGAGGCGGAAGCCGAACTCTTGCGTCAGATCCTGGCCCGGATCGATCAAGAAATTCGCTCGGTTCACGAGCTTCAGCTGGAGTACCTCAAGGAGACGCAGCGGTTGCAGACGGTTCGGGAAGAATTGAAGCAGCTCACCCGCGGCCAGAAATTCAGCGTCATCGACCTTTCCCGTCAACAGGATGCCTTGGCCAGGACCACCCAAGAGCTAGCGGACGATGTGGCGGCCGCCGAGGCCTTCGCTTTGGTCCTCGAACACGCCGCTCGCTCGATGGACCAGGTGGCGGAGAAGCTGGGCGAATTCAAGACGGACGAAGGAACACAGCGTATGCAGAAAGCCGCGGCGGCAAGAGTCAAGATGCTGCTCGACGCACTCGAAGACCAGCAGGAAGATGAACAGGGCCAAGGTCAGGGACAGGCCGGGGAAGGGCAGGGGGGGCAACCCCAAGGCGAAGGCGGGATTCGCTCGATCGCCGAAATTCGCCTGCTCAAGTTGCTGCAAACCGATCTTAATCTGCGGACCGAGGAATTGACCCAAGAGATGGACGGCCGCTCCCCAACCGCCGACCAGACCGAAGAGCTGGCTCGCCTGGCCGAAGAGCAGGGCGAATTGGCCGACTTGGTGTTCCGACTCATCGAGGAATCGAAAGCAGGCCCCGAGGATGAACTGCTCGACCCGGCGGAAGAAACTGCTGAAGACGGCGGCCCGGAAGTGGGCAATTTGAATAACACCGGGCAAGAAATCAGTGAACGAGTCGAGGAGGCCTTGCCATGAAGGTAGATCGAATCACGATGACCGGTTTGCTTCTCGTCGCTGGCGCAGTCGCTCTGCCCGTGCCCAGCCTGCGAGCCGACGACGCCCAGCGGACTTCGCCGGCCGAGACAGCGGATAGCGAAGGCATCGAGCTGGAATCGCTCGATGACGAACTCTTCGAGGGGCTCGACGACGAGTTCGACGAAGCCGAGGGCATCCAATCTGATACTGAGGGTGAAGCACTTTCGGACGAAGACTTGGGAAGTGATGCCGATCCGGCTACCCGTATCGGGCATATCATGAAACGCGTCCGGCAGCGGCTCGAAGAGCAAGATCTCTCCGAGCCGACGCGGGAGGAACAGAAGCGAATTGTGCGAGAGTTGGAAGATTGGCTGAAAGAACTACAGAAGCGGAAGAAGAAATCGAGCCCGTCCGGCGGAGAGTCCAAACCGAGTCCGGGCGCGGAGCAAGATCGCAATGCTCCTCAACAACAGCCAGGCGGATCGCAGGGTAAGCCGGGTCCCGGCGCGGCCGCCCGTTCTCAACCGGCCGCGGCGGAATCTTCGCCCGATGTCCGTGAGATGAAACAAGAAAAGGTGGCGTTTGGCGACATTCGCGATAGTGTCGAGAACTGGGGAAATCTTCCGGAGAAGGAACGGAAGCTGCTTCGTCAAATGTTCGACGTCGAGTTGTTGCCGGAATACGCTCCCTTGATTCGACGTTACTTCCGCCGCCTGGCCGAAGAGAATAAGGATTGACGCCGCACGCTCGCGAATATGCGACGAGTCGCCCTGGAGTGAAACCATGAAATCTTCACGACGCAAATTCCTGGCAACAGGTTCCGCCCTCACGGCGACGGCGCTTTCGTCGACGTTTATGTGGCCGTCGTGGGTTCGTGGCGATGACAATCCCGACTCCAAGAAAGAGGCCAGCGGAGATGAGAAAGATCCGGAGGAAACAGCGGTCGAAATGATGACGGCCGAAACCGATCTGGCCATCACCCGCGGGCTTAAAAAACTGGCTTCGCGACAGTTGGAAGATGGATCATTTGGGACGGGTGTCTACAGTCGCAATGTGGCGGTCGTCTCGCTCGCTGGCATGGCATTCATGAGTTCGGGCAGCACCCCGGGGCGCGGTCCTTACGGCAAGCAAATTGAACTCTGCCTCAAGTACATCCTCAAACACTCAGGGCAGGGGGGGCTGATCTCTGTCCAGCGGGCCAGTAGTCACGGGCCGATGTATGGGCATGGGTTCGCCACTCTCTTTCTTGCCCAGGCTTACGGCATGGCCCAGGGGAAAGATATCCGACGGAAGCTGGCCGCAGCCGTGCGGTTGATTGTCCGCACTCAAAATCGCGACGGTGGCTGGCGCTATCAACCCAAGCCCCAGGATGCCGATGTCTCGGTTACCGTCTGCCAGATCATGGCGCTTCGTGCGGCCCGTAACGCGGGCATCGAGGCCCCCAAAGAGACTCGCGACCAGTGCGTGGAGTATGTCAAGAAATGTCAGAATGACGACGGCGGGTTCCGCTACATGTTGCCCGGTTCTCAGAGCCAGTTTCCCCGCTCGGCCGCCGGAATTGTCGCGCTGCAGAGTTCCGGCATTTACGACGGTCCGGAAATTGAGAAGGGTCTCGAGTACTTGATGCGATATCTGCCAGACCCGATTGGCGGACCGCGAGAAGGCCACTACTTCTACGGTCACTACTACGCGGTGCAGGCCATGTGGCATGCCGGCGGCGAGTATTGGAACGCCTGGTATCCGGCGATTCGCGACACGCTGATCGATCAGCAGCGCCCCGACGGTTCGTGGATGGACTCGATTGGGCAGGAGTACGGGACATCGATGGCCCTGATCATTCTTCAACTCCCTAATAACTGCATCCCCATCTTTCAACGCTAAATGTCAATTCGCCACCTGCTCATCGCTTTGCTTTCCGGCGTCTGTTCCGTGTCTTCTCTTTCGCTGTGCGCGGGGGAAGAAGTCGCGAAGCGGACGGTCGTGACGACGGACCAGCCGCGAGAGTCGGCGCGACTATCGGCCATTTTGCCCGACGGCGTGTTTCGATTTTCGACCGAGGACAATCCTGCGCGAGACATTTCCAAGGATCGTCTAATCCGCTGGGGGGCCGCGGTCGATTCCCAGCAGGGTCCTCAGATCTTGCTCGTCGATGGCAGCCTGTTGGTGGCCGATCCGATCGGCGACCCTCCCGCTATCGTCGGAGAAGCACTGCGGGTCGAACTCAATTTGTTTGACGCGGGTGGGCCGACCGAACGACAAGTCAATTTGCCTCTCGATGGCGTGCGAGGAGTCTTGTTTCGCCTGCCGAGCGAGTTGCACAAGCGTGACCGACTGCTGGATGAGCTGGTTGACCCCGAGCGACGCACCGACGTAGTCGTATTAGAGAATGGAGATCAACTGAAGGGGGCCATCACGGCGCTGGACGAATCGAACGTCAAGCTGATGATCGATGCCGCGGAGACAGAGATCGATATCGATCGTGTGACGGCGCTCGCTTTTAGTTCGGCTCTTGCTCGCCGCGACGACGAAAAGCAAGAGCGGATCATCGTCTCGACGGCCGATGGCAGTCGATTCTTCGCACAGCGACTCGATCCCGGCCCGTCAGCTTCCGCGGCGTATGGCACGATCGAGCTGGCCGGCGTGGCGGCGATTCCGGTGACCATTTCCAAGATCGTCGGATTGCAGCCGTTGGGTAAACAGATCGACTACTTATCCGATTTGAAACCCCATAGTTACAAACACCTGCCGCTGCTGGATGTCGAATGGCCCTACTATGAGGATCGCAGTGCCCTCGGGAATCGATTGCGCAGTGATGGAAAGATCTATCACAAGGGACTGGGGATGCACAGCACGGCACGCTTGACCTACAAGCTCGCCAAGCCTTATCAGCGTCTGGAGGCCGACTTGGCCATCGACGGCGCGACGACCGCCGGCGGCAGCGTCACCTACCGAGTACTCCTGGACGACGGGAGCGGCAAATGGAAGTCGGCATTTACGAGCCGCATCATCCGCGGCGGAGATCTACCACGGCCGATGTCGATCGACATCTCGAAGGCCAAACGAATCAGCTTGGTCGTCGACTTTGCGGAGCGAGGTGACGTGCAAGATCACGCCAACTGGCTTGACGCGCGGCTTGTGCCATAAGCCGATCGCACGACGCGAAGCCGTGACAGACTTTCTTCTCGCGACGGGGCCGTCGTGACTACGCGCCGTACTTGCCGATCCGTCCGGCATTGGCCAGCGCCAGCGGCATCAGGTACTTGGCCTCGAATTGCCCAAGGCCACCCCGCAGACATTCCGCCTCGCCAAAACTCTGGCAGGGGTCGGTGCGACAATAGTCGGCCACCAACAAGGTCGGCACCGGATGCCAGCTGTGCGAGGCCAACATGGCGGGCGTACTGTGATCCCCGGTCACGATCGTCACGGTCGGCTTGAGCTCCATGATGTTGACGATCTCGGCGTCGAATTCTTCCGTCTTGGCAACCTTGCTGGCGAAGTCGCCATCTTCGCCCGTGCTGTCGGTGTACTTGAAATGGACAAAGAAGAAATCGTAGTCGTCCCAATGTTGCCGGATGATCTCGACTTGCTCGGCCAGAGTTTGCGCCTCGCCCACTACGTCCATGCCGACGAGTTGGGCCAAGCCCTTGTACATGGGATAGACCGCCACCGCCGCCGCTCGCAGCCCGTACACTTCTTCGTAGGAGGGGAGATCCGGCTTGGCGGAAAAGCCACGCATGGTCAGTCCGTTTGCCTTGGGCTGCCCGGCCAGCAATTCGCCCGCTTGGCGGAGAAACTCCTCGGCCACCTGGGCCGTCTTCTGGCTGCCTGGTTCGGTCGCTCGAGGAGGCAGACGCAATACTCCGGTGGCCTGCGGATCGGTATCGGCGACGTTGCCGCCCAGTCCTTCTCCCCGTAGCACCACAACGAATCGATGTTCTTTGACCGGTTCGACAAAGACCTCGATGCCGTCGATAGCGACTTCTCGCAGTTTGAAGGCCAACGGGGCACTCTCTTCGGTCGGGATGCGGCCCGCACGTCGATCGGTAATCCGGCCTTCGTCATCGAGGGTGCAAAAATTGCAGCGTATGGCGACATCCTTATCGCCCAACTCGAAACCGATTCCGGTCGCCTCCAGGGCCCCCCGCCCGATGGTGTACTTTATTGGGTCGTATCCAAACAGTCCCAGGTGCCCGGGACCACTGCCAGGGCTGATGCCTGGCTTGACGGGGATACTGCCGCCGCAGACGCCCTGTTTGGCGAGCTGATCGAGATTAGGTGTCTTGGCTGTTTCGAGCTCCGTGAGGCCACCTGGCTGCTGTGGCAGGCCCCCTAGGCCATCGGCCACCAGCATCACGATTTTCGAATCGTTCTGGACCTTCAATTCACGAGTCAGCTCATGCATATCCATGTTAATCTTGTTCCAATCTCCGGGAGGGGGGCTTCAGGCGGGGTGACAGGCGAGGTGGATATCAGCGGCAGGGAGCGTCATCTCGCGCTATCAACCGCTCCGTCGGGCGAGACTCTCTTTGGTAACAAATCGGGCTCAGAACACAAGTCCGCCCGCAGCCGCACACCGTCCAAAAAACAGCCTCCGCCCCTGGCCAGTCTATGGGGCGTCGGATATCTTCCCAGGGGGTCTCGGGGACTAGATATCCCGCGACCCATCAAGAAACGATCCTTCAAGAAGCCCATCAAGAAGCAAGACAATGGAGCGACGAGACTTTCATGGAACCGATTTCGTACGATCCCGCGGCCGTCTTCCAGGCTTCACACGGGCTGTCTCAAGAGGACGTCGATCGGCTGGCGCCCCGGCTTGAAGCAGCCCGGGAAGAGGTGCTGGCCGATCTCGATCTATTCTGGTCCGGTGGCGAGGTGCCCGCGGAGAAGCAACCGCTCGACGCGGCCTTCATCGATTTGCCCGACCGCATTCTCACTGAGTATCGAGAGCGGCGGGGCGAAAGTGAACTCGGACAAATCCTGGCCGCCGCCAGCCGGATTTCCGAGTTGACCGATCGCGTCGTGCTGTTGGGAATTGGCGGATCGTACATGGGTGCCCGTGCCTTGTTCGAGGCTTGTTGCCACCCGTATCACAACGACTTGAATCGCGGTGATCGTGGCGGTCGTCCCCGGCTCTACTTTGACGGCAACAATGTTGACAACGATGCCACGCGGGGCTTGTTGCAACTGCTCGAAGGGGCCGATTTCCAAGACGTCGAAGAGCGCTGGTCGATCGTCGTGATTAGCAAGAGCGGGGGCACGCTCGAAACCGCCATCTCACTGCGCACTTATCTGGCCGCGCTGCAGAAAGCCTGCCAGGGTGATTTGTCACAGGTCGGTTCGCTGGTGGTCCCGGTCACCGGAGCCAGCGGTCGCCTGTTCGACCTGGCCCAGGCTATCGGGTGTCCTGACATCTTCCGCGTTCCCGACGGGGTGGGTGGACGGTTTTCGATTCTCTCGGCGGTGGGACTCTTGCCGGCGGCCTTGCTCGGCTTGAATGTGGTCGAGTTGCTCGAAGGAGCGGCGGCCATGAACCAACGGTTCCGCGAAGCGCCGCTCGGTGACAACCCGGTGCTCGACTATGTGGCCGTGTGCCACTTGATGGAGGAAGAGAGAGGCGCCGTGACCCGCGTTCTCTCAACCTGGGGCACGCAGCTGGAGGCGGCCGGTCTGTGGTACGATCAACTGCTCGCCGAGAGTCTCGGCAAGCACGAGCGCGGGGCGTTACCACTGACGGTGGTCAACACACGCGATCTGCACTCACGCGGACAACAACATCAGGAAGGTTGTCGTGACAAACTGATCACCAACGTGATCGTCGATCAGATTCGCTGCGATCGTGTGCTGGTCGGCACGTCGGAGTTCGATCAGGATCAACTCAATTCACTGGCCGACAAGTCGCTGCCCGATGTGATGGCGGCCGCCATCGCCGGCACGAACATGGCCTATGCCGAAGATGGTCGCCCGACCGCCGACATCCATCTGCCCCGAGCGGACGAAGCCTCGCTCGGTCAGTTCTTTCAAATGATGATGCTGGCCACGGTGGTCGAGGGGCGGCTGATCGGTATCAATCCTTACGGGCAGCCTGGCGTGGAAGCTTATAAGAAGCACATGGGAACTTTCTTGCGAGGGGAATAACCGACATGTCGAATCAATTGACTTGGCTTGGTCACGGAACCTGGTTGTTGAGCGTCGGAGAACATACGATTCTGCTCGATCCGTTTCTCGATGAATCGCCGACCGCTCCCATAAAGGCGGCCGAGGTCGAGCCGGACACGATTCTTGTTTCGCATGGGCATTTCGACCATGTGGCCGATCTTGTGAGCATCGCGCAGGGTACCGGCGCCCTGGTTGTCGCCAACTTTGAGATCTGTCAGTGGGTCGGCAAGCAAGGCGTCGAAAACACGCAGCCCATGAATCTCGGCGGCAAGGTGTCGCTCCCTTGGGGAGAGGTGACCATGACGTTGGCGCATCACAGTAGCAGTTTGCCCGATGGCAGCTACGGAGGAACGGCCGGCGGCTTCCTCCTCCAGCTGGCGGGGACGAAGATTTACTTCGGCTGCGACACGGCGCTCTTTTCCGATATGGAGCGGATCGGAAAAGTAGGACTCGACTGGGCGGTGCTCCCGATTGGTGACCTGTTCACGATGGGTCCGGAAGATTCGCTTGAGGCGATCAATCTTCTGACTCCGAAACAGGTATTGCCAGCCCACTACAACACCTGGCCGCCAATCGAACAGGATGCGTCTGCCTGGGCGGAACAGGTCAGCCAGCAGACAGCGGCCAAGCCGAAAGTGCTGGAGCCTGGCGAGACCGTCGAGCTCTAGTCGTCTGCCGCCTCGTTCGGCTGCCCGTCAGAGCTATGACCGCCACAGGTCTCCCCATCACAGTTCTTGGCCTGGCCTTGGGGAGCGTCTTCAGAAGCCTCCTCGGCAAGCGGTTCGGTGGCGACCTGAATCTCGTCCCCCTCGACACGGACTTCGTAACAGCTGACCTTGAGCTTGGGGTTGTCACACCAGGTTCCATCGCTGACTCGAAAACGCCAGGCGTGCCAAGGACAGGCCACGACGCCATCCTCGACGTGTCCCTGGGCCAGCGAGGCGCCCATGTGAGGGCAAAGATCATCGATGGCCTGGTACTGACCGTCAATGCAGAAGACTGCCAGGAGACGTTCACCCACGGTAAAGGTCATTCCCTCGCCCTCGGGAATCGCGCCCACCTTGGCCACGGTAACAAAGTCAGACATCCAGAACCTATCGAGAGTGACACAAAGAACGAATTGACAACCGACAACAACCGGCCCCGGCCAGGAAAGAATCGGCCGAGCGTGCCGTCATTCTAATTCGCCTGTCTTAGCGACGATAGCGGGCCGGCGAGCGTCGCGCGACCGGCAGAAACAGTCAACTTCGGCCCGGTTTCAGGCGAGAAAGGTATTTCGCACCGGACACGTTTCACGGTAGGATTGATGGGCATTCGCCCTGTTGCGTCTTGAATCGAATCGTGAGCTACTAAAGAAGCCCGCTACTAAACAAGTGAGTCGCCAAGTGCACCGAAATCGGACATCGTTGAGAGAGACCGTGATGCGGCGAATCCTGCCGCGTGTTCAGCGACCTGCCCAATACACGGGCGGTGAGTTGAATATCGTCCGCAAGGATCATAGTACAGTCCGCGGCAAGCTCTGCTTCGCCTTTCCCGATACGTACACGATCGGGATGAGTCATCATGGCATGCAGGTGCTCTACTCAATGATGAATGCCAAGGATGACTGGCTCTGCGAGCGCGTCTTCGCGCCTTGGATGGACATGGAACAGGAGCTTCGCCGCGAGGGGCTGCCGCTGTACAGTCTGGAGACATTCACGCCGCTCAGCGAGTTCGACGTCTTGGGCATCTCGCTGCAGTACGAAGTCTGTTACACGAACATGCTGACGATGCTCGACCTGGGGGGCATCCCCATTCATTCCGATCAGCGAACGATGGCCGATCCGCTGGTCTTGACGGGCGGACCGTGCGTGCAAAACTCGGAGCCGGTCGCTCCGTTTATCGATGTAGCGGTCACCGGCGACGGCGAACCGGCGCTGCCAATTATCTGTGAAGAATGGCTGCAGCTGAAGGAAGCCTGCCTCCAAGGTGAGGGAATCCTCTCAGGCGAGGCGGGATGCCGCCAGCGAGAAGAGGCACTGGCCCAACTCGCCGCGCGAGTGCCGTTCGCGTACGTGCCTCGCTTCTACGAACCGGAGTACTTCGAGGACGGCCGCTTTGCCTCGCTCTGCCGGACGCGTAGCGACGTGCCCGAGACGATCGAGCCGTCGGTCATTTCCGATCTCGATTCGATTCCGTTGCCCGTGACACCGATCGTACCTTATTCGGAGTGTGTCCACGATCGTATCGCCATCGAAATCATGCGAGGCTGTCCGTGGCAGTGTCGATTCTGCCAGAGCACGGTGATCAAACGCCCGCTCCGCATTCGACAGGTCGATACGATCATCAACGGAGCCCTTGAGTCGTATCGCAATAGCGGTTTCAACGAGATTTCGCTGCTCTCGCTCTCGACCAGTGACTACCCGAACTTTGAAGAGCTGGTCTCGCGCATGCAGGAAGTCTTCAAGCCGCTGGGGGTCAATGTCTCGGTTCCCAGCCTGCGTGTGAACGAGCAGCTCAAGAGCGTGGCGAAGCTGATCCATACCGGGCGACGTTCCGGTTTAACGCTGGCCCCGGAAGTGGCCCGGGATGACATGCGAGAACAGATCCGTAAGAAGATCAAAAATGAAGATCTTTACGAGGGCTGTCGCGTGGCGTTCGAGAATGGGTTCGATCAGGTCAAGCTCTACTTTATGTGCGGTCTGCCGGGCGAACGCGAGGTCGATCTGGATGGTATCATCGACATGGCCGAGACGATTGCCCGTATTGGCAAGGAGGTGCGGGGGCGGTTCGCCAAGGTCACGGCCAGCGTCTCCAATTTTGTTCCCAAGCCGCACACACCTTACCAGTGGAACGGCATGCAACAGCGCGAGTACTTCCACCAGGCGCATCAGTATCTCTACGCCAAGCGTCGGCTTCGCAGTGTGAGCGTCAAGTGCCACGATGTTGAACTGAGTCTGCTGGAAGGCGCCTTGAGTCGGGGAGATCGCCGCATGGCGGCTGCCATCGAATTGGCCTGGCAGCGCGGCGCGCGGATGGATAGCTGGAATGAGTGCTTCGACGGCGAGCGCTGGTGGTCGGCGATGCGGGACACCGGGATCGATATCGAACGCTCGATTCACGCCACCAGCGAACTGGGAGACTGTCTGCCCTGGGATCACGTGAACGTGAAGAAGGGCAGAGAGTACCTGGAGAAGGAACAGACCCGCGCCGTGGTGCAACTCGAAGCGATGGCCGACGCCGAGTAACCCGATCGCTCTCACGGCGACACTGCAACACTGCCACACGGCAACACTGCCACGCGGGGCCGACGCCCCTCGCACTGTGGCGACTCGGCGGCAAAGTGTCCTGTTCCGACCTCACCAACGTGACGGCGAATCCTCGCCCTCACCGCAGCGAACCAGCTTGGTGCGGGTCCGCGTATCTTGAACACCTCCCATACGTGGTGTAACGTTAGGCTAGCCATCAGGTTGCACGTTTCAAGGAACAGTGGGGAGGCAGCCCATAAAACGGGCGTCGGATTGATAATGAAACGGATCCAAGCAAAGCGTTTTCCGCGTTCGCCGCTATGGCCAGGTCTCGCACTTCTGCTCTCGACCATGGTGGCTTTCGTGGCCCAGTCGGCGCCGGCCGCCGACGCGCCGCCAGAAGCGCTGGCCGAGGCACAGAACCTCTATCTGCGTGGGAAGTACGCCGAAGCGGAAGAAAAGTTCGAAGCCCTGGCCGATCAGTTGCCGGTGAAGGTCGCGGTCGGTCGTGCTCGTTGTCAACTCGCCGTGGGAGAAACCGACAAGGCGATTGCCACTCTGCAAGCCGGCCTCCAGCAGCAGGCCGACTCGCCAAGCGTCTTGTCGCTCTTGGCCGAAATCGATTTCCAGCGGGGCAAGTACCCGGAGGCCAAACAATATGTCGACGCCACACTGAAAGTTGCGGAGGAAAATCCACGCGCGCGGTGGATCGACGCGGAGTTGTTTCGCGTGGCGGGCCAACTCGAAGAAGCCGAAAAGGGCTACGAGTGGTTTATCGATTTCTACAACAACAACTATGAGTCGATTACCGACTCCGACGACTTGCGATACGTCGGCCTGGCGGCAGCCGAGCTGGCGCGTTGGACACAGAATCACGATCAGTTTTCGTTCCTCGTCAACGATCTCTATCCCGACACGTTGAAGCTGAATGAGAATTATTGGCGTGGCCACTTGGAGTCGGGCCTGCTGTTCTTGGAGAAGTTCAACGAGGCGGATGCCAGTCAGTCGTTTAATGACGCTCTCAAGCTCAATTCCAACGCGGCCGACGTGCACGCGGCGGTGGCGCAAATGGCGCTGCAGAATGCCGACTTGGCCAAGGCCAAGACGTCGATCGACCGCGCGCTGGAGATCAATCCCAATCATCTTACCTCCCGCTTGCTCAAGGCGGATCTGCAGTTGGCGACCTTTGAACCGTCGGCGGCGATTCCGATTCTCGAAGAAGCGCTGCCACTCTGCCGAGTTTCAGAAGCCACCCTCGGCCGACTGGCGGCTGCGCAGGCCTGTGTTGAGGGACTCAAGAAACCGCTGGCCGAATCGAAAATCGGCCAGCTGATTGACGAGGTCACCCAGCGCAACCCAAAGGCGGGCGAGTTCTACGAAACGATCGGCCAGAGTCTCGATTCCTTGCGGCACTACCCCGAGGCCGCCCATTATTACAGCGAAGCCTATCGGGTCATGCCGCAGCGCGTCTCGGTGCCGGGTAAACTCGGTTGGGTCTACATGCGACTCGGCAAAGAGAAGAAGGCACGCGAATTGCTCGAGCGGGCCATGGAGGTCAACTTCGGCAATGCTCGCGTTAAGAATGGCCTGACCGTGCTCGATGTTCTCGACGGTTATGAGACGCTCGAGACCGAACACTTCTTGATCCGCTACGATCCGGAGCACGATCAGATATTGGCCGAGAACATGGCTCGGCACCTGGAGAAAATGTACCCCGTGTTGTGCGAGCGGCTCGGTTACTTTCCGGAAGAGAAGTCGCTGTTCGAAATCTTTAACAAGGCTCGCAATACCGGAGCGCACGGCTGGTTCAGTGCCCGCATGGTGGGACTTCCGCATATCCACACGATTGGCGCCTGCGGGGGTCAGATGGTGGCCATGGTTTCTCCGAACGCCATGGACAAGAAATTTAATTGGGCGCGAGTTCTAGAACACGAATTTGTTCACATGGTGAACCTGCAACAAACCAACTTCAATATTCCCCACTGGTATACCGAAGCGCTGGCCGTGTTGAACGAAGGCTATCCGCGATCGCCCGAGTGGAACGAGATGCTTGCTCGCCGCGTTCCCGCCGGTGAGGTATTCAATCTCGATAGCATCAACCAAGGTTTTATCCGTCCCACGTCGAGTGAAGATTGGCAGATGGCCTATTGCCAGGCGGAACTCTACGCCGAGTACATGTTGGAGCGGTTTGGCGAAGACTCCCTGGCCAAAATGCTCGCCGGCTATGCGGATAATCTCAATACCCCGGCCACCATCCAGCGTGAACTCAACGTGACGGTCGAAGATTTCGAGGCGGGCTACACCGAGTTCATCAAGAAAGCGGCGGCAGCAACTCCTTCGGTCGTCAAAGAGCAAGGTCGTAAGTTTACCGACCTACAAAAAATCCTCGAAAAAAACCCTGAGGATGCGGAGGCCACCGCCGAGCTCGCACTGGCCTATCTCAGCCGCAAGGCGTACCCCAAGGCAGGGCAGTTGGCCAAGAAAGCGCTGGCTCTGAAGCCCGGTCTGCAAGCCGCCGTCTACGTACAGCTACGTTTGCAGATGCTCATCGGCAACGACGAAGGCCTGGCGGAGAAGGTGGAGCAAGCACTCGACCGTGACCAGCCCGATCCTCGCATGCTGCGACTGCTGGCCAAACTCAAGTACGAAGCGAAGGAGTTTGAGGCCGCGGCGGAACTCTACAAGCTGGGTCATGAGAAGTTTCCCGGGGATAACAACTGGGTGAAATTTCTGGCGCGAGCCTACGACAAGCTCGATGCCCAGGACAAGCTCGTGCCGATCATGCAGGATCTGGCCACTGCTGATGCGGATGACTTACAGATCCGCCTGCGACTGGCCAAGATCGGACTCGACGGCGGCAACTATCAGGAAGCAGCCGACTGGGCGAACCAAGCCCTGCACATCGACGTCATGAATGTCGACGCCCATCGCATTCTGGCCGAGGCCTCGGCGGAGTTGAAGGACCAGGAAACCGCGCTACGAGAGTATCGGGTAACGATCGAAATCGCTCCCGACAAGCCCGCCTATCGCATGTCGCTGGCCAAGTACCTTGTCGAGATCGACAAGCAGGACGAAGCCCGCGTGGTCCTCGAAGAGTTGCTCGAACAGAACGCCGAGTACGAGGGAGCCAAAGAGTTGCTGGAGAAGATTTCACCGTCCGCGGCGGTTGAATAGTCCGCTGGGAGATGTCACCCTGAGGTGGCACCCGCACCCGACGCCCCGGGCCGTCGTTGTAATTCCTGCCTCCTCGAACCAGCCATATCCGATCGTGACCGACAAGAATCTCGACAGCGGCCAACACGATTCGCATGACGCCGCCGCCGAGCTGAGCCTGCGCGACTTCCAGCAGCTCATCCGCAAAATGTATATGGACAAGGATGTTGCCCGCGGTGTCGACGGCACCTTCATGTGGTTGATGGAAGAAGTGGGCGAGTTGGCCTCAGCCCTGCGTGAGGGCACGCCCGAGCAGCAGGCCGCGGAGTTCGCGGATACCCTGGCCTGGCTGGCGACCATCGCCAATGTCGTCGATATCGATCTGACGGCGGCCATTCAGAGAAAGTATGGCAGCGGCTGTCCCGGATGTGGGCAACTCGTTTGCAGCTGCGACGACGCGGAGAAGCCATGAATCGCGGCCGCTGTTTGCTCTACGGGCGACGCGCTGTTGTCGCCATCGCCTCGATCGTTCCGTTCCTTCCCGCGGCGCTCACGCAAGCTGAAGAAGCGGCCGGCCTTCGCCAGGCGGACGTCAAGATTCGCAGCGTCAAGCTCGGTTTCCAGGGAGTTTATAAACTGGGATTCTGGACCCCGATCGAGATCCAGCTCGCTTCGTCGACCGATTTGGATGATGGCGAGCTTCAGGTCGTCGTGCCTGACGGCGATGCCTCACCTTCGCGTTATACGATTCCGATCCGCCAGGGCAGGGCAGGGGGGCCGCCCGTTGGGCACGACGATGTCGATTCGCCCACCGAAATAAGAACCGTCACAGGTTACATCAAGATTGGCCGCCCCCTTGGCGAGATCCAGGTTTCTCTGCGACTTGCCGATCGCGTGCTCGCCGAGCGACGACTGGCGATCGACGGCGAGGAACTTGCCCCGCCGCTGCCAGCGCTGCAGCCTTTGATTCTGACCGTCGGCGATCTACCGATCGTCGAACGCAGTTTGAATGAATACGCCCGGGCGAAGTCACGCTCGCTCAAGGTCGCCTCGACAGAAGCGGATCATTTGCCCCGGGAGTGGCTTGGCTACGACGGCATCGACGTGCTGATACTCAATGTGGAGAACGCAGCCGTTGCCGAACTGGCGAGGTATCCGCGGCGTCTGGCGGCGCTCGATCGCTGGGTGCGAAGCGGAGGTCGTATCGTGTTGGCCGCCGGGGGTTCCGTGGCCGCGCTGAGGACGACCCTGTCGGCGGATGGAGCCGTCCATCGCTTTCTGCCGGGGCGAGTCGAGCGAATGGTACCGCTCACCGATACCGTCCGTTTCGAGGAATTTGCCAAGACAAGCGACACCCTTGGCGGCAGTTCATCGGATACTACAGAGGTGTGGCAAATGCCCCATCTGGTCGATGTCCGAGGGCAGGTCTTGCTTCGGCAGTTTGATGACTCGGAGCAAACAGCTCCTTCGCGACCAGATGATTTACCTCTGGAAGATGCCGCCACCGCGAGTCGTCGAGAAGACGCCGTACCGCTGATCGTCCGCGCGAGCCATGGCCTGGGGGAAGTAACTTTCGTGGCGGGCGATCTCGATTCGGAGGCCCTCGGGGACTGGGGCGGCACTGTGACTCTGCTCACGCGCCTGCTGCCGTCGTATCTCGACTTCGCCATCAGCGACAACGCCGATCCGCTTTCGACTCGCGGTGGCTACGACGATCTCACCGGACAGTTGCGCGCCTCGCTGGAAGACTTTGAACAGGACGGCGTCCGACGAATTCCCTTCTGGTTGATCGCCATGCTGGCCATCGTCTACCTGGCACTCATTGCTCCGGTCGATTATTGGTTCCTGCGGCGACTGCGCGGTCGAATGGAATGGACCTGGTTCACGTTTCCATCGATGGTGCTGGTTGGCTGCGTTCTGGTGTGGGCAGTGGCGCACTGGGCCAAAGGTGATGTGCTGAGACTCAATCAGGTGGAAGTCGTCGATATCGAAGTCTCCGCGGGAACGATGCGCGGTTCGAGTTGGTTCACAATGTTCAGTCCCACGACCGATAAGTACGTCATCGACATGAATCTCGTTCCGCCGCACGCCGCCTCCGCCGAGACCAGCGGCGCGGCAGCGTCTTCGGAGGCTTCCTCCAAGGCGGCCGCGGCAACCTTGCTTTCCTGGCAAGGCTTTCCCGGGACCGCGCTGGGAGGAATGCGATCGCGTGCATCGTCCACACTCTTCGACGAGCCGTACGACTTCGCTGTCGAGATTGACGCGTTGCAGGGTGTCCCCGTCGCGGTGTGGTCCACCAAGGCGTTTCGAGTCCGCTATCAGCGGTCTCTCCCAAGTACGGCAAACTTGGACGTTCGCATCGAACCGGGCGCCAGCGAATCGGAGTTGACCGGTACCGTCACCAATCAGCTCGATGTGCCACTTCAGGACTGCGTCCTGTATTATCGACGCTGGGCCTATCTCCTGGGAGATCTGCAGCCGGGCGATGCCGTGCCCTTGCCAAAACAGTGGGATCCGATCACCCTGCGATCGCATCTTACGGAGAACGTCAACTACGATCGAGAGAGCCGAGACCCGATGTATGTGCTGCGGGCGATGATGTTCTACGAAAAGCTGGGAGGGCGGGCCTATACTCGGTTGAAGAATCAGTACGAAGCGTATCTCGATCTCTCGCATCTGATCGAGGAAGGGCGACCGATTTTGGTAGGCTATGCGGAGCGCCCCGTAGCGAACCCTCGGATTTCCTGCCCGTCGACGAGCGACTCGCAGTCGCGCAGCGAAATCGTCTATCGATTCATATTTGACAAGCCAGACAATATCTCGATGAACGTTGGCCGGACAGATCCATCGACGTCTTCCAAGTAGAGCACTAGTTGAGCAGAACCGGATGATTAGAGCACGCCAATTAACCAAGCAATTCGGCGATTTTGTGGCCGTCAAAGATCTCGATCTGGAGCTGCACGAGGGGGATGTGTTCGGTTTCATCGGTCCCAATGGCTCGGGTAAGACCACGACAATGCGGATGCTGGCGACGCTGCTCGACCCCACCAGTGGCGAAGCCTACGTCTGCGATCAATCGATCTACACTCATCGCCGCGAGATTCGCCGGCAAATCGGATACATGCCCGATTTCTTTGGCGTCTACGACGACATGAAGGTGATCGAATACCTGGAGTTCTTTGCCGCTAGCTATCGAATCGATGGTAAGCAGCGACGCGAGGTCTGTGAGCGGGCCCTGGAAATGGTCGACTTGGTCTTTAAACGCGATCGCTTTGCCAACACCTTGTCGCGCGGACAGACACAACGACTGGGGCTGGCGCGGGTTCTGCTTCACGATCCGAAAGTGCTGCTGCTGGACGAACCGGCCAGCGGTCTCGATCCCCGGGCGCGGATCAAGATGCGAGAGCTCATCAAGCGACTCGGTGAAACGGGAAAGACGGTGATGGTCTCAAGTCACATCCTGCCGGAGTTGGCAGATGTCTGCAATCGTATCGGGATCATCGAGCGCGGTGAGCTATTGGTCAACGAAAAGGTCACCGATGTCTTGAAGCGGTTACGCAAACAGTTGGTGCTGCACATCGCGGTCGAGGGCGATCTGGAGGCCGCCGGTCGACTACTCGAGTCGGAAGAGATTGTTGCGGGGGTCGACACGCGAACTGTCGAGGGAAACGAGATTCTGGCGATTACACTCACTGCCAGCGAGGAAGATTATAGCCCGCTGGCCACACGACTGGTGAATGAAGGCTTCCAGCTGAGACTGTTCAAGGAAGAGGAAATCAATTTGGAGACCGCCTTCCTGATGCTCACGCAAGGAATTCGTGCTTAAGCCGCGGCGATAGAATGACCAGAGCAGTCGGCCACAGGGCAGGATCCGACGAGAGCAGGGCCGAAGCAGGCAGAGCAGGGCAGGGGGGGCGCAGACGGAACGTGGGGCAGGGGAGTGTGACTACGTCGTCGCCCGACGCCGCGCCACAAAACGAAACGATTCGCCGGCCACTTCGTAGCCCGGCCGCAGCGCGACGTTCAGCACCAGTCCCAGGGCGAGGCAATTTGCCAGCAGCCCGGAGCCACCGTAACTCAACAACGGTAGCGACAGACCGGTGATCGGCAGCAGCCCCACCAGCATGGCGGTGTTGATGATGACCTGCACCGCCAGCAGGGCAGCCACGCCGACGGCAAGTAAGCGACCGAACGGCTCATTCGTTCGTCGCGCGACCCGCAGACAGGCCGAGACCAACAGTCCGTACAGGCCAAAGACAATCGCGATTCCCCACAGACCGCATCGTTCACCCACGATGCACATGATCGAGTCGGTCGCGGTCGCCGGCACCAGATACAAGTTCGCGTCGGCCGGCGATTCACCCTTAATCCAGGTCCCCCAGATGCCGCCTGCGGCTAGCGTCTGTTTGGCGCGGAACAGGTGATAGCCGTCCGCATCGGGGCGGCTGTCGGCCGCGGCCGGGGCCAGCACCGCCGTGACGCGAGACTTTTGCTCGCGAGTCATCTGTACCCACAGTAGAGGCACCATCAATAGTCCCGCCAAGGCGATCATAGCCAGATCGCGTCGTCGGGCACCCGCGGCGAATAACATGGCAAACAACACCGGCAGGAAGACTAGGGCGGTGCCCAGATCGGGTTCGCGAAGAATCAGCAGCACCGGAAGCAGTGTGATTACCAGCGGGAGCAGGAGCCCACCCAAGTGACGATAGTTGCTGCGATGCATCAGCCAGCGGGCGAGTGCCATGACGAACGCCACTTTCGCCAATTCCGAAGGCTGCATTCCGATCGGCCCCAGTCGCAGCCAACGATGCGAACCGTTGATGGCCGGAAAAAAGAACACGGCCACCAGCAACAACAGCGTGATGGCCAGCAGCAGGTAGCTGATCCGACTCAGCACTCGATAACTCGGCAGCGTTACCAAGATCATGCTCGTCACGGCCAGACCGACCCACACGAGTTGTCGCCACATCAGCTGTCCCGAGCTTCCGGTCAACGCGTCGCTGCGAGCAATGGCCAGGGAGCCGATCGTCATCAGCAGGAGCGATAACATCAGAATCGGCCACGGTAGTCGTCTTGCCCAGTCGGATGACTTCATGTCGAGAGGCCGAACATCGAGATGGGGATGGCTGGATGGTGGCGCATGACACCGGAAGACTGCGATTATACGAGGGGTAGGGCGTGTCGGCCGAGGTCAATTCCGCGGCGGAAATGTTGGTCCCGATGCCGTTCACCGCTCGGGGCTTCGCGACTCTGTGATCATTTCGCCGGCTGTGCAAGAATGCAGCCTGATCTCACACCGAATTACCAATTCACTAATTCACTAATTCAACAGACGGTCAGAAATTCCATGCGTGCTTGTGTGCAAAGAGTCAGCGAAGCTCGTGTCACTGTTGGCGGGGAGCTCTGCGGGGAAATCGGACCAGGTTTCGTCGTGCTGTTGGGAGTTGCCCACGACGACATCGACCAGGACGTGCGGCGGATGGCCGACAAAATTGTCGGTCTGCGCGTGTTTGAAGACGACGCCGGCCAAATGAACCGCTCGATTCTCGATAACGGAGGGGCGATGCTCGTGGTCAGTCAATTCACGTTGCTGGGCGATTGCCGAAAAGGGCGTCGTCCCAGCTTTGTGCATGCGGCCCCGCCTGAAATGGCCGAGAAACTGTACGAGCAATTCATCGCGCTCGTGCGGGCTGAGAATATCGAGGTCGCTACTGGTCGATTTCGCGCCATGATGGACGTAGCGCTGGTCAATCAAGGCCCTGTGACGCTACTCCTCGACAGTCGACGACTCTTTTAGGACGACGACCTTTTTTGTAAGGCGTCGACTCTCTTGTGACGTCACCGCCACCAGCTCTCGATCTTGTCGAGCAGGGCGTGGTGTAGGTTCGACTTCTTCTTCTCGGAATCGGCTTCCGGAGTCTTCTTGTCTTCTTCGTGCTCATGATGAGCCTGCAGCGTCTCGTGTGAATGGTGGTCGTGCATTTGCTCCATCCAGATCGGATCGCCAAAGGCCAGCATCGCCAGAATTGCCAATTGCGCGTAGGTGCCCACGTTGGCCAGCCAGCCATCGCCCCACAGTTTCACCGCCGTGCCGAATGACTTCTTTAGGCGGAAACGGCCACGATACCATTCCAGGCTATAGAGTTCATCGAGCAGCAGATGCGATCCGAAGCCGACCATGACCGCTCCGGCGCGATAGTAGCGCACGATCAAGTTGTCGCACCCGCACACCAGAAAGGCGAGCAGGCCCGCGATTAGTAACGCCGGCACACTATGAAACATGCCGCGATGGACTGTGAACTTCTTGAGTAGCTTGGCAATCCCAAAGCGTACCGTCAGGTAAAGCAAACCTCCGGCCAGCACCATACTCTCATGCGACATGCCAAGATGCTGGAAGCGATCCATCATCAACATCGGCACGACCGCGGCGCCAAAGGCGACCGTTTCCCGCAAAGGAATACCCGAGTCGCTATCCAAGTCGGGCAGCATGCCCGAAACGCCGCACAGTCCGGTGGCCAACAAGCAGCTGGCGACGGGGATCTCGCCGGTCGTTTCGCGAAACCAAATGGCTCCCGCAATACCGTAGCCGACGCCCAGGACGCTGCTGGTGGTGATATGAGTTTTGAATCCTGCCATGGGAGGTTCGCCATCGTCATCCGTGAGTCGAGAAATAGGAGCGGGACGTTAGCGAATCGATCGCAAGAGTGCCAAGAGCAATCATCAGCTAGCATCGCTGGCGCCAGCAGCAGCGCCGCTCGGCCCACAAACATGGCCCCGCACAGTGATCTTTCCGCTCCGATCCGCGATCGCTATACTCCCGCCGCAACCAGCTATCGTTAAGGAGCCTGTCGATGGGCGAACTTGGGACCTATGACTACGTGATGATCATCGTGCTCATCGGAGCCACGATTATCGGTGCCTGGAAAGGCCTGGCCTGGCAGGTCGCCTCGCTGGCGTCGTTGGTCATCAGCTATTTCGTGGCGCTGAAGTTCAGCCCACAGCTGGCTCCTTATCTGATGGAGGAAGCCCCCTTCAACCGTTTCCTGGCAATGTTGGTCCTGTACGCCGGCACCTCGGTGGCCATCTGGTGGATGTTTCGCATCGTGGCAAGCTTTATCGACCGGGTCCGCCTGAAGGAATTTGACCGTCAGATGGGCGCCCTGCTGGGAGCCGCCAAAGGGGTTCTGCTCTGCGTCGCCATCACCTTCTTCGCGGTCTCGATGACCAATGAGAGCTGGCGGGACGAGATCATCAATTCCAAGTCGGGCTACTACATCGCCACACTCATCGATCGCGCCGAGCCCGTGATGCCGGATGAGATCAAGCGGGTCATCGGACCCCACCTGCAGAAGCTCCATTCTGAGATCCCCCACAATCACGTCGACTACCATGGGCTTGACGACCCTCATGAGCGGGAGCATCATGCCGGCGAGAGCCACCCCAGCGAATTCGGCGAACCGGTGCCGGCTTCGATTGACGGCGGTTCGTAGCTGGTGATCTGTCGCTCCGTAGGCCTTGTTGGAATTGCCCACAGCCTGGCGACTGGCGATAGCGTGCCGGCAGGGTGTCGCCAGCCAGCTTTTCAAAAAGCCTGGTTTCTACGGGAAAAACCGCCTGTTAATCGAACATAACAAACATTATCGGACGTTGGGGGCGGAGCCTGAAATGGCTGCTGATCCCTCTTCGGTCTGACTCTCGACGGCCGATCTCGCGCGAACATCGGTCCGTTACCGGGACGCCGAGTGGCTCCCTCTCCTGGCCTTACCGCCCCACTCCCCGGCGCTCGTGTCGAGAGCCCGTCATGCGTGTCGAGAGGATGATGGCGGCGATCTGAACGGGCGGCTAGTTGGCCGCGGCGGCTTCCAGAAACACACCCATCTCGCGGAACTTGTCGTACCGCTTCTCGACGAGATCATCCAGCGATTCGCCATCCAGCGATTGCAGCGTGCGGCTCAGATACATCTTCATCCGGGCTCCCATCTGGCGATGATCGCGATGGGCTCCGCCGACCGGCTCTTCGATCACATCGTCGATGACACCCAGTTCGAGTAGATGCTTGGAAGTGATTTTGAGGGCTTGGGCCGCTTGTTCGGCGTATTCTCCACTTTTCCAGAGAATACCGGCACAACCCTCAGGACTGATCACCGAGTAGTAGGCGTGTTCGAGCACGGCCACCCGATCGCCAACGCCGATTCCCAATGCTCCGCCCGAGCCCCCTTCACCAATCACCACGCATACAACGGGTGTCCGCAGTCGTGACATTTCCAACATGTTCTCGGCGATGACCTGGGCCTGGCCACGTTCTTCGGCGCCGATGCCCGGATAGGCGCCCGGCGTGTCGATAAAACAGATCACCGGCATGCCGTACTTTTCCGCCATCCGCATCTTGGACATCGCCTTTCGATAACCCTCAGGATGGGCGCAACCGTAATGACAGGCAGTTCGCTCTTTGAGAGTCTTGCCCTTTTGATGTCCGACGAACAACACCTTGCGTCCGTCGAGTTTCGCGAAGCCGGTTCGAATCGCCCGATCATCGCCAAACAGCTTGTCGCCGTGCAACTCGACGAACTCTTCAAAAATGAGATCGATGTAATCGGTCGTCATCGGCCGGTCCTGGTGCCTGGCGACCTGAACGGTCTGCCACGGCTCCAGATTGCCATAGATCTTCTTGCGCAGTTCCAACAGGTCCCGCTTGAGTTGTCGCAAGTCCTCGCTGTCTTCGGTGCTGTGGTCGGTTTGCGCCTCGAGTTGCTCGACTTGCATCTCCAACTCGGCGATCGGCTGTTCAAATTCCAAGCGATGGTTAGGACCGGCCATGTCTCTCTCGTTCTGGCGTTGCGATTGATTGCTTGCTGCGGGACTCGCCGCCGGCTGGGGAGCCGGGGTGTCGAGAGTTTCGATTCGAAGTTATCGAGCCGAGATTTTCGACGGGGCTCTGGCGGCAATAGATAAGACCGTATCTTACGCGGATTCGAGTTATTTCTCAAATACCGCCACGCCGCCGAGCCGTTCCCGCACTTCCTCCATGGAGTCGGGTCGCTCTTCCGCTTCTTTCGCCAGCATCTCTTCGACCAGGTCCGAAAAGCCCTGCGACACCGTCGGCACCGCCGCCTTGAGCGACGGAATGGGCGCTTTGAGGTGCCGATTCAAGAGTTCGCTCGACTTGGGGGCGGAATAAGGAGGCTTGCCGCTGACGAGTTCAAACAACACGCAACCGAAGCTGTAAATGTCCGCCCGCGCGTCGAGCGGTTTCTTGCGAATCTGCTCGGGCGAGAGATAGGTCCGCGTGCCCTGAATCTGGGAGCCTCCACCCAGAAAGGAATTCCACCATCGTCGCGGTTTCTGGGCCAAGGAAAAATCGATGAGCCGGACATCTCCCTCGTCGCTGACCAGGTAGTTTTCCGGTTTGATATCACGATGAATCCAACCACAGCCATGCAAGTGGTCGAGGCCGGCCGCGGCCTTGGAGACAATCGCCGAAATCTGTGAGTAGAGTTCCCTGCCTCGGTTGCGTATCTGATGTTTCATCGAGGGCGCCGGAAAGTATTCCATCACCAGAAACACGGTTCCGCCCTCTTGCTGGAACGCGTCCATGCGGATGACGGCCGCGTGTTTCAAGCTGGAACCAACAGAATACTCAAAACGCAGCGCCTTGGTGCCTTCGCTACGATTCTTCATACCCGGCAGCAACAGCTTGAGCGCATGCCGGCGGTTCGTGCCCGTGTGGATCGCTTCCCACACGTCGCAAGACTGACTACGGGCGATGTGATTGAGGAGCCGGTACTTTCCGACGACGTCCTCGCGCGTAAATCGATCTGAATGCGCGACCTTCACGGTCCATGCAACCCTTCTGGCGGTCTAGCCACCTTCGTTGTCTTGCCGCTTCTCTGTCCGGTGCCTGTGCCAGATTCTAGCAGAACAAAATCGACCAGAAAACGGACCAAATCGCCCCGCTGGCTAGTGATGGCCGAGCGTCTCCACACCCACTTGGCTACTCGTAGCGAACCCACACTAAGGTCAGCCCTTGGGCAGGAGCCGTCATGCCGGCTTGCTTGCGATCGAGGGCTTGGAGAACCTCACCCACCCAGGCCTCTCGCTTCGCCCCTCGCCCGACCTCGACCAGCGTCCCAGCGATCGCCCGCACCATGTTGTAGAGGAACCCATCTGCTTCGATCTCGATGTTGACCAGTTCTCCTTCTCCGCCCTGCCCTGGCTGGCCCCCTTGCCATCGTTCCACGCGTTGACAGCGCGAGACAGCCAATGCGGAGATCGTTCTGACACTCGATGCACGCTCGGCGCCAACCGACTCGAAGCTACTGAAGTCGTGCCGTCCGATCAGCAAGTTGGCCGCCCGCTGCATCGCCTCGACATCGAGCGGTACGGGAATATGCCATGCGACCCGGCGATCGAAGAGATCGTCGACTCGTCCGTTGTCGATCGTATAGCGATATCGTTTGCAAACGGCCGACCGCAGGGCGTGAAAATCGGCCGGCGCCTCCTCGATCTTCTGAATCCGCACGTCTTCGGGCAGTTCCGCGTTCATCGCCCGCAGGAGGGATTCGACCGGCAACTTCGAATCCGTCGGGAAACTAATCACTTGGCCAAAGGCGTGCACCCCCGAGTCGGTACGGCCACTGGCAACAACCCGAATCTCTTCGCCGGTGATCGTGTGCAGCGTCTGCTCGACAGTCGCTTGAACCGTTCGTTGGCCGGGCTGAACTTGCCACCCGCAGAAATCAGTGCCGTCGTAGGCGAGCGTCAGCTTCAAATTGCGCATCGACCGCCCTGCCCTACACCGCGGCTTTGCGCTGCGCGAGCAACTCGGCGATCTGCACGGCGTTGGTCGCGGCTCCCTTGCGGAGGTTGTCGCTCACACACCAGAAAGCGAGTCCGTTCGCGCTGGAGAGATCCTCGCGAATGCGACCGACAAACACCTCGTCGCGATCCGAGCAGCCCAGCGGCATGGGATAGAGTCCCTCGCCCAAGTCGTCTTCCACAACGATGCCCTCCGCGGCGGCGAACAGCTCCCGCGCCTCTTCGACGGTGAGTTTCTTCTCCGTCTCGACCAGAATGCTCTCGCTATGACAGTTGGAAACCGGGACTCGGACACAGGTTGGGCAAATCTTGATCGAGTCGTCACCGAAGATCTTGTGTGTCTCGTGAACCATCTTCATCTCTTCCGACGTGTAACCGGCGTGCTTCTCGCTACCAATCTGCGGAATGACATTGAAGGCGATCGGGTGCGCGAACGCGGCGTAATCGTACGAATCGCCCTGGAGGTGGGCGGTCGTACCGTCGGTGAGATCTTTATTGCCAGCCAGCCCGGCTCCGCTGGTGGCTTGATAACTACTGACCACAACTCGGGTAATTCGGGCGGCGTCGTGCAATGGCTTCATGGCGACGACCATTTGCGTCGTGGAACAGTTGGGACTGGCAATGACTCCCTTGTGCTGCTCGATCGCCTCGGGATTCACCTCCGGAACGACCAACGCCACGTCGGGGTTCATCCGCCAGTAGCCGCTCTCGTCGACAACGGTGCAGCCCCGCTGTTGAGCCCAAGGGACGAACTCCTCGGCCACTTCGTCAGGGGTACTGGCGATGGCCAGTTCGACTCCGTCGAAGGCGGCCGGCTCGAGTAGTTCGACCGTATACTCTTCACCACGGAATGTCAGTTTCGATCCGGCGGAGCGCTGCGAAGCCAAGAACTTGATCTTCTTTAGCGGCAGATCTCGCTCTTCGAGAATCTTGCGAATCAGCGTTCCCACAGCACCTGTGGCTCCAATTACCGCGACCGATTCAAACACAGCACAACTCCAAGAGAGACAGAGATTCAACGGATCTGGGGGGGCGGCCTGAATGCGGGGCAATACAACGCAAGACAGGGACGCCGGTCGGTAGGTTCGTGGGGGCCGACTGGCCAGAGAAACAAGCCAACTGAGAGCCCACCACGAAGACCCGCCAGTATAGTCGTTTCAATGGGGGTGATTCAACGCGTCAGCGAGACTCGATGGTCGCCTTCGGCCGGTGTCGACAGGGTCTAGGAGCCAACCGGCTCTTGAGTTGCCTCAAGGATGTCTATACCGAAGACTCAAGCCCACGTTCTTCGCGGATCTGTTGAACCTCGACGAGAATCAGAGCGATGATCTCGTGATTCTCGGTGATGTGCGACCATTGGGCGATGAAGCTCCAGCCGACGATTCCCAAACCGATCATGGCCGCCAGGAAATGAGGCGTGATATATTGCTGCGAATTGTCGAAGGCGGCCATCGGGTCGCTGAGCGCTCCCAAGGAACTGATCACTAAGATCGTCAGCATGCCAACGAGGGCCCAGAAGAATGTCCTGCGTTTCATGCTGGCACTCTGGCCCCACAGCCGCCCATCGAGTTGATAGGCCTCGACCACCTCACGACACCAGCGAGACGTGCCGACAAAATAGGTCACGGCGATGCAATTCACGAGCATCACCATGATGCCTGAGCCGATGCCCAGGAGTCGATGCATATTGGCTCGGCGGCCGACCGCTTCCAGCGACGCCATTTCGCGCTGTTGTTCACTCGTTCCCTTGGCCGCGCTGCCGGGGTTGTCGGATTCCAAGGACTCGGCTGCCAGCTCTTCGTTCAACTCCTGAAGTCGTTCGAGTTGAGGCTTCAAGTCTCCCAGCGAGAGCCCGACTCCGAGCGTGACCAACATCATGGCCAGGGCCAAACCGGCAAGCGTGAGATAGATGCGTGACACGAGGTACCGCGCTGGTTGGGGGGGTGTGGCGGGCAGCCGGCGGGATCGCGCCGGAGAATCAACAAGCTTCCGGCAGCGAGCGATTGAGGATCGTCCCTCTATTAGATCGTGTTAACCACCCGGTTGTCCACTACCATCGCGATTCTAGAATAGGAGTATGAGCAAGCCGAGATTGGCAATTACTTTGGGTGATCCGGCCGGAGTCGGCGCGGAGACGATCGTGGGGGCCTGGCGCGAGCCGCTGGTCCATCAAACCGCTATCCCTCTGGTGGTCGGTCGTGTGGAGGTGCTCCGCCGCGCGGTGACGATCTTGAATGCGGACTTGTCGGTCGTCGAAATATCGACGCCCGACGAGGCCGTTCCCTCGCCGACCACCCTGCCCTGCCTGTCGGTCGGTGAGAATGCCGCGGACGATGTTCCCGCGGCGGTAGCCAGCGCGGCCGGCGGCCAAGCCGCTTACGACGCCGTCGTTGCCGCCACGCGGCTGGCCTTGGATAAACAGGTCGATGGCATCGTCACCGGCCCGCTCAATAAGGAAGCCTTGCATCTGGCGGGGCACCCATTCCCCGGCCACACGGAGCTGTTGGCCGAACTTTGTGGTGTGCCGCGGACCGCCATGATGCTCTACCTGCCGCCCGGCTCGGGAGATGTCGGCTCCGCGGGGTTGGGGGTCGTTCACGTCACGCTGCACATGGCCCTGCGAGAGGTGTTCGAGAAGATTACGACCGAGTCGGTGCTCGATCGGATTCTGCTGGCCGATGAGATGTTGCGCCGTCTGGCCGTTCGCGATTCGGAATGGGAACCGCGCGTTGGTGTTTGCGCCTTGAATCCTCACGCCGGCGAGGCGGGCCTCTTTGGCGATGAAGAATCACGCGTCATCGAACCGGCGGTGCGCGAATCGCAACAGCGCGGCAAGCTTGTTGAAGGACCGCTCCCGGCCGATACCTTGATGGTCCGCGCGGCCGCGGGCGAGTTCGACGCCGTCGTGGCGATGTACCACGATCAAGGACACATCGCGCTCAAGTTGCTCGACATGCCCCGGGCGGTCAACGTGACTTTAGGTCTGCCGATTGTCAGAACCAGCGTGGCTCATGGCACGGCATTCGATCGGGCCTGGCAAGGCACCGCCGATCCGCGCGGTATGGTCGAAGCGATTCGCACGGCGGCCCATCTCGCCACCGTCTCTCAAGCCAGATCGCTCTTGGTCTAGGCCGCGAACCGACTCGCATGCCGGCCGCCTATTCGATTTCGGCTGCGCCCCGCTTCTCTGTCGCGGGCTCATGCTCGCTCGCCAGCCGCTTGGCGAAAGGCTCCGTGTGGTCGTCCGCTTCCATGTCGACCGGCTTGGCGAATTGAACCGGCTCGATCGAGGCGCCAAAGCGAACTTGGAAAAGTTCCATTTCAACCAAGGAACGCGGTTGCGGTGGCGAATCGTCGGCAACCCGTTCGAGGCGACGATACTGAATGCGATAGGGAAACAGTTCATCACGATCGAGATAGACCAAGACATCGTCCGGCACGTGAGATCCTAACTCGGCAGGGTCTCGCTGCTTCCACTTTCCCTCTTCATCCGCCTGTAGCGCCAAACGTTGTAGGCGGTCTTCTCGCCAGGTGCCCTGCACGACCCACACCTCGACTCCGGCAATGTCCGCCTGCCCGATCGTTTGAAACTGGAAATTCGTCCGCAGGTCCTCGATCAGACGCAGCAAGCCCCCGTGTGCGACGTCGTGTTGCCGGTCGGTTGTCGGGCGATCTTCCGAGTTCTCGATCTCAGGTCGAAATCGCTGGATCGCCAGCGCCAGTCGATCGAGGTCGATTTTTCGAAGTGCCGCGCCGCTAGCGTTCTTCTCGAGCAGCCAGAGGGTTCGGCCATCGCTGCACTGCACCATTGTGCGGCTCCCGTTTTCCAGCTGAAAGTCGAGCTCAAAGCGAAACTGGGGCCGCGGACCTCCTCCTTGCTGAAGATAGATTCCCGATCCAAAGAGCTGTCGATCGAATAGCTGAATCCTCTGACGGACCTGGGCGATAACCGAGCTCTTTGCTAGCAGCCGCGAACGACAGCCTGCAATCAGATCGCTTCCCTTCGGTAATCGCGCACTATCAGCGCGAGCAATAGCGGCAATCGGACTCATGGTCCGACTGTCGCCGGCGCCCCGCGGTCTCGAATCAGCCCACAAAACAGCGGCGATAACCGAGAGTGCGACAATAGGAAAGAGACGGAGGATGAGACGCATGTCGAGGTATTAACGATTTTGTCAAAGAAACCGGCCCAGGAAAGCCGAACTATAGGTGACAACGGCCAACGTAATTGCGGAAGGAATCGGCTCGCCAACGCGGGCATTCTAGAAGTGGTCGGCAAACAGGTCCACGGCAGTTGGTCCTGGGCCGTCGATCCCCGCTGTTTTGCGTCCCAGGCTCCACCGTCCAAGAATATGGCACTCGACCTTTGTCAGGAAACCAAGGCATGAGACATTCACTCTCCCTCCTACTTCTGATCACGCTCTCGACAACGGTCGCTAGCGTCGGATGCCATCGGCATCGCGTTCACAAGACGCCTCCGGCGAAAATGCTCATGGAGCCGGGCCCTGGCGTCGGTGGCCCCGGCCCGGGAGTCATGATGGCAGGAGCTCCCATGATGGCCCCGATGGGTATCTCGCAATTGGCCTTTGTCGGCCCCGCGGGCATGTGGGTTCGCTGGGACGCCACCGGCCAAGGCATGTTTGACTCCGAGCCTCTGGTTTCCCCAGGACGACAGAATGTCACTCAGGGTGCCATCTACCGATTCAAGCTAACGAATATTCCGGGCCGACCGGGAACCGAGCTCTATCCGAGTCTGGAGATTGGTCCCAAGACGCCACGTACGGAAGCCTATCTCGCGCACAATGCCATTCCGGTTGGTTTCACCGAACAGGACTTCGATCAAATCCAGAGTGGCAATTATGTCACCAAAGTGATTTATCTTCCCGATCCGGAGTTCCAAACCGGACTCGATGGTGGCATCGATACGCTGGTCAGCTCGCGGCTCAACCCTGGGGTTGATCCGATCGTCGAAGCCGACCGCCGCGGTGCGATCTTGTGCATCATTCGAGTCGGTAACATCGATCCCGAGTTGCCGGGAATTCCTGGCGAGCTTAACACGGTCGGGCTCGACGGTGTGCAGCCCGCCTCCTTCAACGGAGGAATGCCAGGAATGCCAGGCATGATGGGTGGTCCGATGCCCGCTCCCGGAATGGGGTTTGCCCCTTCCATGCTCGCTGGTGTCACCGCTCCGCAGTACGGAATGCCGATGTCGGGCACCCCGATCGGACTGCCGGGACCGCCCCATGTTCCGTTGGGAGTACCGGCCGGTCTACAGAAACACGTGATTCGTAACACCACCAAAGTCTGCTTGCCTGAACCGACCAAACGCATTCGCATGAACGTGAAACAGCGACCCGGCTACAGCTATCCGAAGCCGGCCAGCAATGTGCGACTTGTGGAATCGAATCGAGCCGACGGACAAGGCGCATTCAAGCAACCGTTCAAGGATGCGTTCAATTGGATGAAGAATTAACGCCGGGGCTAGCACCCGCATCGAGTCTTCGTTCATCACTCCACCACGTCATCAAACCATCTCAATCCAGGATAATGGTCCACAAGCTCCGCATCCCTGTAGTTGGAATCGCGGTCTGCCGTAGTCAACGACTCGGCAGGATGGTTATGGGATTGCTATGCGTTGTCGTTTGGGCATCAGCTGCTGCCGCGCAATCGACACCGTTGCACTACCGTAACTCCGGCGATATGCCACCGGGAGCGATTGGCCGCGCACAACTGCAGCGGGGCGGACCATTACCTGGATTTTTTCAACCCATCGAGATCCTGGCCCCTGCCGGGGCGCTGGTCGCCATGGCTCAGCAAGGGACCTTCGAGCCAACCGCCCCGACGCCACGTCGAGCGGGAATCCTCATTGGACAGGTCTACCGACTCAAGGTGACACAGATTTCCGGCAACCCCGGTATCGAGGTCTTTCCGACGATCGAGTTGATCGATCGCATCTATCCGCCCCGCGGAATGGAGACGGAGTTTCCAATTCCGATTCAAATAACCAAGCAAGATCTCTTGCTGGCGGCGGAAGGCAAAATGGTTACTCGCGTGATCTACCTGGAAGACCCCCACCAAGCGTTGCCCGTCGCCCAACAGGGAAATGAACAACATTGGTTCGATGTCGGACGAGGGGACGATCCGCTGCGAGCCGCCGACGCCCTCGGCCGCCCGGTGGCGATATTGCGAATGGGTGGTCTGGTTCCCGATTCCTCGGGTCCCGATCAACGTTTTCTGTTCGGTTCGCCACCCTACGTGCCTTTGGGGAGTTTTGAAGAGGTTCACCACTCTGCCCCCCTGCCCTATCAGCCACCAGCTGCCGGTCAACTTCCGGCACCTGGCCAGTTGCCGGCGAACGAGGTGGCCCCCTCTGAACGGTTTCCGAGATAAATGAATCAATCCTTCCGACAGCTCGATGCGCGGCCCTTGGGCCAGCCCTCGCTATGGCCACGTTGGTGGCGATGGACGGTGATCGCATTGTCGGTACTGGTGCTTTGCTCTTGCCGCACGATGCCCGAGTCGCGCATGCCAGAGTCGCGCATGCCCGAGTCGGGCACGCCGCTGGTGGCTTCCGCGAATGCTGCGGCGCCGTCACCAACGGCAACATCTGCCCGCCGCGTCGCGACCAAGTCGGCCGTGGCGCCGGCCTCGGCCGAGATGCCTCTGGCGGCCGGCCAACACGACAGTTTGCCGCCCTCCGCATTTACGGGCGAACATTACGCCGATTGCCCACGCATTCCGATGCCGGGCGAACAGGCGGTCCCTTTCTGGGCAACGCAATGGGCACCTCCGGGCATTGCCCGACCTTGGCCGGAAGCCGAGTATCTGCATGACGGTGGCGATCGTGGTAAACCGGCTCGCCCGGGGCGCAACTGGCAGATTCGCGGCCTGGAGACCGAAGACACCGTCGCGCAGTACGACACCCTGGACGGCCGCGTTGTGATTGAACCGAGCAATCGGGTCCATCTTTACGCGCCAAGGTTTGGGGTCGTGCGCCGCGTGCGCGGGCTTGAACAGTACGCCGGCGGAATGATGATCCTGTCGGACAACGCGTCCGTAGCGGCGGTCAATCAGGAGCAGCATCTCGATCCCGGTACGGTTTTGCAGCCGCAGGGTGCCAAGGATCAGGTCGCCACGCGAAATCCGACCGTCCAACAACGCGATCTGCCTAGTCTGACATCTGAGCGAACCCTGGTCCTTGCCGAGATGGCGGGCGATCTGTTGCCTTACGAAGATTTTGGCATCATTCGCAACGGTATCGCTCAACAAGCGGATAAACCGCTGTTGGCCATCCATGTCGATGCCGCCATCGTTTGGTCGCATGACAAGGGTGTCGAGGTCGAGATCAATCGGCAGTCGGCCCAGGTGGAAACGGGAGATCAACGAGCCCAAGCCACCTATACGATCGACAACCCGAATCAGGCGGAGTTGCGAATCGTCAAGGTTGCCTCTCGCGAGGCGGCCCGCCCCGGCGACTTTGTCGAGTTCACGCTGCGGTATGACAACACCGGCACGGAAGAGATCGGCAACGTGACGATCGTAGACAATCTCACCACACGGCTGGAATACGTGCCCGACTCTCAGAGTTCCAGCCGGGAAGCGGAGTTCGTTACCAAGGTTAACGAAGGTGGCTCGCTACTGCTCCGCTGGGAGATCAAAGATCCGCTGCCCATTGGCGAGGGCGGCACCATCCGCTTCCGCTGCCGTGTCCGCTAACCGCGGCGACATCTGCGGCATTCTCGCCGGCGCCAGCGGACGCATCCCAGCGGAAATTGACGTGGCTTTCGAGAATCGCGTACAGTTCGCGATCCCCTGCCCCTCGAAAAGCCGGACGAACGCCCGCTGTGAGCACGGAAGCCGCTACCGAATATCGTTGTCCTGGTGAAACACAGTCGATCTCACGATCGGTTCACCTTGGCCGCTTGACCCGCTTCTACGCGGGCTGTCTCGACTGTCCGCATCGCCACGAGGCAGAGACATTTTCGGTCCGCAAGAACAAACAGCTCGATCAATGGTCGTCACGTCGTCGCGATCGCCTCGCCTTTCAAGACGACTCGATCGTGGGCGGCTATCCCCAACACTTGGGCCCGCGCCAGGCTGGCAAGATTGCCACCGCGTACGGCTCCTTCTTGCGTCACCAGCCGCGGCCGGCTGCCGCGCGCCCCACGATCTCGATCGCCAACGACGGCTCGCCCTCGGCCGCCGTGATTCAGGCATCGATGATCGAAGGATTGCGATTTGCGGGCTGTGACGTTGTCGATGTTGGTCTGATCACCGCACCCGTCATGGTGAGAGCGATCGCCGATTTGGAATATGGTGGTGGAGTACTGATCGGTGCCGCTACGCAAGGAGCTCCCCAGGTGGTTCTGCGTCTGTTTGGTGCCGGCGGCCTCCCGCTCTCCCGAAACGGCTCGCTCGACGAGATTCAACGGCAATACGAAACGGGCGCCATCCGAGGCACCCGTTCCGCCGGATCCCTCCGTCGAGAACAGGTCACGACTCGCTATCTCGATGGCATGCGTGGCCACTTCCATGCGCTACGCCCGTTGCGTTTTATCATGAGCACTCCCAGCCGACTGGTGCGAGAGTATGGAGCACGCCTGATCGCGGATGTCGGCTGTACCAACCTGGCCGCCGAAGAAGCGATCGACAGTCCTGCCAATGCCGAACCGACTTCTCTGGAAGGCAACCTGAGCGAGCGCGTGGTGGCTCAACGAGCCGACTTTGGAATCGAGATTGATGCGGCGGGTCAGTCCTGCCAAGTTGTCGATGAGCTCGGAAACGATGTCGTCCCCCACGCGCTGCTGAGACACCTGGTTCCCAGCGTCGCCGGGCGGACGTCGTCGCAGCAACCGATCGAGCCGCATCCGCAGCCAACCGACCGTGCCCAACAGACCTTTGAGTGGCTGCTTGAAACCGACTCTTCCGCTTATGCCGCGGCGGGTGGACAATTCTGGTTTGCCGACCCAACGCCCGCGGTCGATGGCCTTCGCCTTCTGGCCCACCTCCTGATACTCCTCAGTCGCAGTGACCGACCTCTCTCCGAAGTGCTCACCGACGCACTCCCCGCGTGAAGGTGGAAACGCTACGATGACCCCGTTCGTTCTTGTTGTGGCGAGCGCACGACGAACACCGCCGGCTTCAAGAAGTTTCGCGACCCGTTCTATTTCCTTTTGTTGTGATACCAGTAACGGCGACACCAGTAACGGCGACTAGTTAAGACAACACCCGATCCAGAGCCTCCGCGAGACATTTCTCATGCCCCATCGTTGGATTGCAGAGCGTAGCGATTCGTTTGACAGCTCCGGTATCCGCAAGGTCTTCGATCTGGCGGCCAATCTGGAGAATCCCATCAATCTGTCGATTGGTCAGCCCGATTTCGACGTGCATGAAGAGGTTCAGAGGGCTGGTATCGAGGCGATTACCAGCGGCAAGAGTGGATATACCCCGACCCAAGGTATTCCGCCGCTGCTCGAAAAGTTGCAGGCCGAGATTGACCAGCGTTACGGACATGACGACCGTCAGGTGTTTGTTACCTCGGGCACCAGCGGCGGGATCGTGCTCGCGCTCCTGGCCATGGTCAACCCGGGTGAAGAGGTGATCGTCTTCGATCCCTACTTCGTGATGTACGAGCCGTTAGTGAACATGGTCGGCGGCAAGTGCGTGCTGATCGACACCTATCCCGATTTCCGCATCGATGTGGCCAAGGTGGAAGCGGCCATCACGCCCCGCACGAAGTTGATTATGGCCAACAGTCCGGCGAATCCGACCGGAGCGGTGGCGTCGGCGGAAGATCAACGGCAGCTGGCCGAGTTGGCTTCTCGTCACGATATTGCCTTGCTGAGCGATGAGATTTATCGTCACTTCTGCTACGACGAGGCATTTTCCTCTCCGGCCGAATTCAACGAGCAGACGGTGGTGCTCGACGGCTTTTCCAAGTCGCATGCCATGACCGGCTGGCGGCTCGGCTTCGCGCACGGACCGCGGGAAGTCATCGAGACGATGACCAAGATGCAGCAGTATACGTTCGTTTGTGCACCGCAGCCGGCACAGTGGGCCGGTGTGGTGGCACTTGACGTGGACGTCAGTGAATCGATGAACGACTACCGCCGCAAGAGAGATAAGCTGCTCGAGGGACTCGCCGGACACTACGAAGTGACCAAGCCGGGCGGCGCCTTCTATGCCTTCCCCAAGGTACCGGGTGACGAATCGGCCAGCGACTTTGTCGCCCGGGCGATCGATCATGGCCTGCTGATCATTCCAGGCAACATCTTCAGTCGCCGGGATACGCACTTCCGCATTTCTTACGCGGCGGATGACGCGGTGATCGACCGGGGCATCGAAGTGCTACGTGACCTGGCCGCCGGCAGCTAGTCACGTTCTACCACCCGGCTTCTCAAGACGAAGAACAATTTTTCCACAGTTAGCCCGCAGCGTCAGCAAGGGAACCAGTCCATCTTGTGGAGTGGTCGCAAACTGTTGTGGAGTGGTCGCAAACTGTTGTGGAGTGGTCTCCTGACCGCTCCACCGAACAGATGCCATGAGTGATTCGAAATTCTCACCGCGGTTATCTCACACGTCGCCCTGACCGGCGCGCAAAAAATCGGGGCGCTCAGCGTGCTTGTTTCCGCTGAGCGCCCCGCATTGGGTGAGGCGCGAACTTGACCCCCGTCGGCGTTTACACGGCAACGGGCTTGAACGTCACGCGCTCTTCTTATCTTTATTCGGCATGAACAGCCGCTCTTCGCCACTCACAATTTCAGGAGTGATAACATAACTGTTTCCGGCCGGTTGGTCGGGCAGATCGTACATGATCTCGAGCATGATGCCTTCGATGATCGAACGCAATCCACGGGCTCCCGTTTCCCGCTCCTGGGCTCGGCGAGCAATTTCTCGCAAGGCCTCGGGCGTGAATTCGAGTTCGGCCTCTTCCATCGAGAACAGCTTCTCATATTGCTTGGTCAAAGCGTTGCGAGGCTCATCGAGCACACGAACGAGCTGCTCGGTATTCAGCGGCGTAAGGGCCGACTGAACCGGCAGACGTCCGACGAGTTCGGGGATCAAACCAAACTCAAGAATGTCGTCGCTCGTTACGTTGGGCAACAGCGACGCCAGATCTTCGTTGCTTTCGAGGCCCGCTTCTTGACCGAATCCGATCGTTCGTTTGCCAAGTCGCTTGCCGATGATGTCTTCGATGCCGACGAAGGTACCACCGCAGATGAACAGAATGTTGGTCGTATCCATCTGGATGTACTGCTGCTCGGGATGCTTCCATCCCCCTTGCGGCGGAACATTGGCCATGGTGCCTTCGAGCATCTTGAGCATCGCCTGCTGAACGCCTTCGCCCGACACATCGCGGGTGATCGAGACGTTCTGGCTCGTCTTGCCAATCTTGTCGATTTCGTCGATGTAGAGCACGCCCCGCTGAGCCGCTTCCAGATCGAAATCGGCCGCGTGCAGCAGTTTGAGCAACAGATTCTCGACGTCCTCGCCGACATAACCGGCTTCGGTCAGCGTCGTGGCGTCGCCAATGGCGAAGGGAACGTTCAGCGTCTTGGCGAGCGTGCGGGCCAGGAGCGTCTTGCCGCTTCCGGTCGGTCCAATCAACATAATGTTGGACTTTTCGATTTCGACATCCGAACCTTCTTCGTCAGCCAGCAGTCGTTTGTAATGGCTATAGACCGCCACGGCCAACACCCGCTTGGCGTGCTCCTGGCCGATGACGTATTCATCCAACTCCGCGACGATCTCTCGCGGCGTGGGGATCTTGGTGAAGAGTTGCTTGGTGGTGCCCCGTCGTTTGCGTTCTTGATCGAGGATCGACTGACAAAGTTCGATGCAATCGCCACAGATGTAGACGTCGCCCGGCCCTTCGACCAGCGGTCCGACGTCGCGGTAACTCTTACGACAAAAAGAGCAGAAGGCGTTCTTTTTCGACGAGGTGCCGCCACGTCGGCCGCCACCGGTGATATCCCGTCCTGAAGGCATGCGGTTTCCTTTCAAACGCTCAAGCGCAATCAAGCGCCAGGATCTTCTCTCGCGAATCCCAACGCGGTAGCAAATCCAGGTTCATCTGTCGCTCGAGGGGCCAACTTCATCATGCCATGGGTTGTTTGATGTGGACTCCGCCACTCCCATGTCGCCGGCCAGTCGCATTCCCTGCAGACTCGAGTAGTAAAAAAGGTTTCGAGGACGTCTCGTGTCGCTGGGGAGTTCCTCAAATGAGGATCTCCGAATCTCACACAACTTTGTTTCACCGCGATCGCTGAACACCGACCTCAACCGGCAAAGATTGCCAGATCGGTTCAGTCTTCCTGCTCCGATTCACTTAACTCTTCTCGTAACTGTTGAGCTAGCTTAGATTTTATGTTTCGGAATTCTTCGTCGCTAAGCTCACCCCGGCTGTGCATTTCGCGAAAATTGGTGAGCATCTGATTCGCGTCTAGCCTGTCGTCTTCCGCAACATCCCGAAACTTTGACACCACGTATGCCCCAGCCGCGATCAACAGGACGACTGTGGCAAATGACACAATCGCGAGACTTCGCGAAGATTCTAGAAACTCGGACATGGAAACAGGAACGCTCAACGATCGAGGTGGAGACAATCTTGCGACGAGGGCGGAGCTCAGCGAACCGCCCCTCCCTACCTCACCGTCTCAACCTCAACGTCTTGACCGTAACGTCTTGACCTCGCGAAGGTCCTATGGCGAAGGTCATATGCTGGTTATCGTCGAGGATGCCAAGGTTGTCACTGCCGCGAAATTCACTGCCGCGAAAATCACTGCCGGCGACGAACCATTATGCCGCCACCTCGGGCCGGAGTCCAGGAATTTCTAACGCACAAGTGATGATGTATGGGAAAAACGGTGCTTTTCGGAGCCCGTACCTCAACGGACACTTTTTCCACGAGCTGCGGTGCGATCTAGAGTCCTTTATTCCACTTCGTTGACAGCCATCACGCTAGCACGTAACTTTGGCCACATGTCGAAATCGGCCAATTTACAACGTTTGCTTGACGCGATTCTGGTGGCCGTGATTCGCGCCCCCAGCGGGGATCGTCTCGTCGAAGTGGCCGAGGCCCTGATTGCCGGAGGTGTCACCAATCTGGAAGTCACCTTTACCGTTCCCCAGGCTCACCAAGTGATTCGCCGCCTGCGTGAGCACGTCGGCCAGCGCGCCCTGGTGGGGGCGGGAACGGTACTCGATATCGCCACGGCCGAGCTAGCCATCGAGGCTGGCTCACAATTCGTCGTCTCGCCCATCACCGACCCGGCTCTGATCGACTATTGCAAGTCTCGCGACTGTCTGGTGATGCCAGGGGCTCTCACGCCCACCGAGATCCACACTGCCTGGAAATCGGGTGCGGACATCGTCAAGGTATTTCCGGCCGATGTGGCGGGGCCTGGTTACTTCAAGGCGATTCATGGCCCGCTGCCCGAGGTCCGTTTGATGCCGACCGGCGGTGTCAACTTGCAAACGGTCGGCGATTTTCTCGTCGCAGGTGCTTGCGCCTTGGGCGTTGGCGGTGCCCTCGTCAGTCCAAAACTGATCGAGCAGGGCGACTTCGCCGAGATTGAGTCGCGGGCGAAGCAATATGTCGAGGCGGTGCGGGCCGCGCGCACTGCCAGCTAGTCGCCGACAAATTCAGCCCAGCTTGGCCCTCCTTCTCAAGCCGTTTGACCGACCTGCCGATAGGACGAGGGGACCCTATTTCTGCCGCCAAAAATGCGCGCGCAGTGACAGCAAAACGCCGGATGGGCTGCAGCTATGCGAACCGCACGAATCCTTACATCGTTGGCCCTCTGCGTGGCCGCGGCAGTGACGTGCTTTCCGGCTCACGGACAGAGAACGACCGCATCCGGCTCGGCTAACACCGAAGGCCTGGTCTATACGCGACAGCGCGAGTTTGTCATCCCGCTGCGCATCAAGGATGTTCAGAACGCCGCCGACCTGCCGACCGAAGTGCGACTCCATCTCTCTAGCGATCGAGGCGCCAACTGGCGGCTGGAGAGCCGCTGGCGAAAAGACAATCAGAAAAACCTGCGCGAACGACAGTTCACTTTTCGCGCGCCCAGCGATGGCGAATTCTGGTTCAAGGTTCAAACCATCGATCGCAACGGGCAGGAAACGCCCCACTCTGGCCATCCCGATCTGAAAGTGCTGGTCGACACCGTGCAGCCAGGGCTGACACTCAACGTGCGACCGGCCGGCAAGGCGGTCGAAGCCGATTGGCAATTTGACGATCCGCATCTGAACGCTTCGTCCTTTCGCATTCAATATCAAGTCGCTGACGGAGGTCCCTGGCAGCCGGTGCCCCGCGCGGCGATCAAGATTCCGCCCACCGATCCGAGTCGCCTGGATCGACGTTCCGGTTCGGCGCGTTGGAATACGGCCGTGGCCCGTGGAAATGTCAGCGTGATGGCCATGGTGTCCGACGCTTGCGGTAATCGGGCAGTCGTCAAGCAGATGGTGACCCTGCCGGGAGAACATACCCCGCCACCTCCGGTGACGGGCGCTGCGCAGCCCGGCCAGCGACCGGCGCAAACGGCAACCCCAGGCACGCCTCCTGGCTACACGCCCCAGCATCAATTTGTCGCGCAGCCCGGGGCCGGCAATCCGCCCGCCGCAGCCGGCGGCGTCGTGCCGTACACACCACCTCGCGCTCCGCAGCCGGGTGGGACGTTGCCACTGCCGCGCGCCGATGGCTCGGCGCGGTGGCCCTCGAGCGAAACCGCCCAACGACCGCTGACCAGCGGAGCGAACGGCTCCGCTCCCTCTGGCACTCCCCTGCCCCGCCCTGGCAATGTTGTCGGCGGCGCACGCAATCTTGTTAGCCCTGTGGCCGATTCGGCGCAGCAGTCGACTCCCCCCGGCCGTGCCGGCAGCACCTTTGGATTGTTACCTCCCGCTGTTGGGCCGACCGCTCCACCCATGGCTCAGCCGCCCGCGTCGTCGCCACCGGCTTCCACTTCCGACCACTTCGTCAATTCGAGTTCGTTCGCGCTCGATTACGAAATCGATACCAGCGATGCGCCCGGGGTGGCCCGCGTGGAGCTGTGGCTCACCCGCGACAATGGTAACTCCTGGCAGTTATTCACCACCGACAACGATCGTCGATCGCCCGTGCTGGCGACGGTCAACGGCGATGGGCAGTACGGTTTTCAAATTGTCATCGATGATGTCAACGGGCAAGGCGACCCGCGTCCGCAGCCAGGGGACCTACCCCAAATGTCGGTCACGGTCGACCGCCAGGCTCCGCTGGTTCAGTTGATCGCCGCCGAGCCTGATTTGAACAAAGCCGCGGCGAGGCTGCGAATTCGCTGGCAAGCCCACGATCAGCAGTTGGCCGAGCGTCCCGTCTCTTTGCATTACAGCCACCGCCCTGACGGCGAGTGGTTTGTGATCGCGGCACAGCTCGACAATCGGGGGCAGTTCGACTGGCAATTGCCGCCGCAACTCCCCTCCGAGGTCTACATTCGTGTCGGGGTCCTCGACGCGGCAGGCAACGAGGGCAAGGCGGTCTCGTCGACTCCCATCATGTTGCGGCGAGCTCGGCCACGGGGGACCCTGCGAGGTATCCGGCCATCGGCTTCGACAGCTGCGCCGCCGCCGGCCGCCCAGCCAAGGGCCACGCAAGCCTACACACCGCCCATAAACTGAGGCTTGGAGTGGCCTGCCGGGCTACTCGAGTCTTCCAGGCTTTAATTGTCAGAGTAGATGGCTCGTTCGATTCTCCGATCGGGTGGTTTCGGCTGGCGACATCTTAGCGCGACCCCGGCCAGGGCGATATATTGGAACGTGACTTGTCCGTCTCTGTTTCATCTCGATTCCCTGCCTCGGGTCCATGGCCGCCTCGAAAAGCAAATCGCTCACCGCGCTGAACTATCTCGCCGATGTTGGCAAGCATCCGGTCTGTTCATTCTGTGTCGCTTATGGTGACGATCCCTTTCTGCGGCGGAGCGTTAGCCAATCAATTCGTAACGAGGTACTGCAGGGCGACAATGCCGATATGTCGCTCTCCAGCTTCGTCGGACGCGATGTCGAATTGCGCGACGTGCTCGATGAGCTGCGCACCGTATCGCTGTTCGGCGATCGACGTCTTGTTGAGATTCAAGACGCCGACGATTTTGTCCAACGCCATCGGGCCGAGCTGGAAGCCTATGCTCAATCTCCCGGAGAGGGTGGCGTGCTGTTGCTGCTGGTCAATTCCTGGCCGGGCAATACGCGACTCGCCAAGCAGATCGCCCAGAGTGGGCTCACCATCGAGTGCAAGCGACCGACAGCCGCGGCCGTGCGGAAGTGGCTTACGCAACGAGCCAAGGGGGAGCATCAGGCCAAGCTCTCCGTAGCATCCGCGGAACTGCTCACCGATCTGGTCGGGTTGGAGCTGGGTTTGCTCGATCAGGAACTGAGCAAGCTGGCCCTCGTCACCGAGGACGGAGAGATTACCGAAAACGCTATTCGACAGACAGCCGGCAGCTGGCGAACGCGCACCGTCTGGGAAATGCTCGACGCAGCCTGCGACGGGCGAGCGGCTGACGCACTGGCGCATCTCGATCGCCTGTTGCTTTCCGGCGAGCACCCGGTCGGCATTCTTGGCCAGATATCTTCTTCCTTGAGACGTTTCGCCACGGCCGCGCAGCTGTATGCCGACGCCGAAAGTTCCGGTCGCCGCATGGGGCTGCCAGAGGCGCTCAAACAGGCGGGTATTCCTCCTTTCAAGCTGCGTGATGCCGAACGACAACTTAAACGCATGGGACGCGTGGCGGCGATCGGCATGCACCGTCGGCTGCTCGATGTTGACCTGGCACTCAAGGGGGGCAGCTCCGCCCCCGACCGAGCTCGCCTGGTGATCGAGAAACTCATCGCCCAGATTGCCAGCGCGCGTCGGGACGATCCTAGACGCCCCGCTGCCAGAACGGGCGATCGACGCCTGGCTAGCGCTCAACGCTAGCACCGTCCGCGCGGGTCGCTTCGCGCGAGCTGTTTGTGTCTCGCGATTCTCGTGTTGTTTGTGCCACGGGTATTACGTACCATCGCGACCCCAAATTAAGGGGATCGGCCTGCTTGCGCATTCTGGCTGGCGGCCCCTCGTTGACGCAATTTGAAATCTGCGTTCGGAATTCCTGCGGTCTATGTCGTTTAACTTTTCAATTTGTCGATTTGCCCTTTTGATGGCCCTGCCCACGGTCCTTTCGATGGCCAGCGGGTGCGCCATGCATGAGTACAACGGCGACGTCGACACAATGAAGACGGCCATCGAGCTGGCCGAGACGAAACAGATCGCCACCGATGCGGGCATTCCGCCCGACGACATCAAGCAAGTCGAAACGGCCCTGGCAGCTCTCTACAAAATCGATCGGCCGACCCACGCGGAGATGGCCAGCCAATGGCGCGAATTTGCCAGCAGCGAAGAGGCCTCGAACCCGAAACGCTGGCGTTTGATGAAGGCCTACTTCCTGACGTCACTCAAACACCGGCACAAACTGGCGGCCGAGGCCGCCGGCGTCGAGTACTCGGATGAAACAACCGAGAAGAGTCGCGAGAAGGACAATTCGCAGCTAGCCGCCGAAGAACGGCGTGAGCCGATCACTAAAGAAGAAGCCCGTCAGAACGAACTTGCCAGGCGCGCTACCCGACAAAAAGTGCAGACGACCGCGCGCCATGATCAGCGCTCTGGCCAGACCGCCTCGCGACGAGCCGAAGGACGAGCCGAAGGACGAGCCGAAGGGCAGGCCTGGTTCTTCTCCCAGACTCCGGAGGAGATACGGGCCGCCGATCGACACAGTTTGCGGACCGCCTCTTACAAAAGCAAGTCGACATCTCGCTCCCGACCAGATACGCATTCCGCCCGGGGCACACCTCGAACGCGCAGGGAGATTCTGCGGGGTGAGTCGTTCGCCTCGACCTATCATGAGCCAGTCTCGGACAGACCGTCGGAAAGACAAGAGCCGCGTTTCGACAGATACGGCGAAAGCTACAGGCCGCGGGCCGAGCCCTTCTCCGTGGGCCACGGCGAGCGGCCGACGCGGGGCGATCTGGAACCGTGGCGCGACCAACTCGCGACGGCCATCCAGGAGCTCGAATCGAAGATCGAGTCGACCCGCGATGGGGAAGACAATCATCATGACGAAGCCTTGTTGCGCATCCTCTATCTGGCCGATGGAAGGGATGACGCCGCGGTTCGACCCGTGCCGAGTGACAACCCGGAGGAGCAGAAGTTCTGGTCCGATCAGCTATACGGCCTCTCCATTCTGCTCGATGAAGAACGACCGGGAGACGTGCGTCGCCGCGCCACCGAAGCCATCGCCGAACTGCGCAAGGCGAACCAGCATCTGGGAGCCTTGGGCGACCTGACGACCAACAACATCACGTTCTGTCGACGCGTGATGAGTTTTGGGATATTCGAGGAATTCAAGCAATTCGAGTTTCTGCCCGGCCAGGCGGTGCTGGTGTACGTCGAACTGGAAAACTACCGCACGCAAGAGACCGATCGCGGAAAACGGCTCTCGTTCGGAGGAAGCTACCAGATCATCGATCGCCATGGTCGGACCATCGTCGACCAGGAGTTGCCTGAATACGAGGAGTTTTCTCAGCGGGAGCGGCGGGACTTCTTCTTGTACCATCGCATCACGATGCCCCACGGCCAGCAGATCGCGCCGGGCGACTACACGTTGCACTTCTATATTGAGGACAAAACGAGCAACCAGATCGCGCCATCGCAGATCGACTTCAAGATACTCGATACCGCGCGTCAGGCCCCTTCTCGGCTTCGTTAAGGCTGTGGGATGGTTCTCGTTGAGCGCCTCTTGTGTGATTCCTGTCTAGTTCTTTCTATGTATCTAGGGCAAATCGGGGCAGCTCGCCAGCCAGCCCACCGCCTGTCCCTCGGCTCCCCAGCGTGGGGGTCGCTCTCGACCTCCGCATGGCCGGTCCCTTCGGAGCGTGTCCTAGAACCGGCAAACTCGCCTAAAATCCTTCCCTTCGGCATGTTCGGAAGGATGGAGCCCAGCAGTTCAAGATTGCCTGAGCGGTAGGAGTCCTTTCTGGCGCGCGACTGGCTGTCGGTTTGAAGAAAAATCTCTCGCGAGCCAACTCATTTTTAGCCTTCGCGGCTCACCAGTCGATAGCTCTGTTGAAGCGAGTGCATAACTCGTCGGCAAGACGCCAACGCGGGCCACTAAGAGAAGGACCGCGCAGGAGGCAAGCTTCAGGCGATCGTCTCTTATTGGCCCACCATATCGATATAGGAGTCAACTCAAATGAAATCTCGAATTCTCATTGCTGCCATGTTCGTCATCGGAGTGGCCAGCTGGAACGCCCCGAATGCGTCCGCCGGCTTGCTCGATAACTTTATTCACGGAACCAGCGACTGCGGTTGCGGTTGTGAAGTGGCCTCGTCGTGTGGCTGTGAAGCCGCCCCCAGCTGTGGTTGCGAAGCGGCCCCGACTTGCGGTTGTGAAGCCGCCCCGACGTGTGGTTGTGAAGCGGCCCCGACGTGTGGTTGCGAAGCGGCCCCGACTTGCGGTTGCGAAGCCGCTCCTAGCTGTGGCTGCGAAAGAAGCTGCTGCCGTAAAAAGTGCTGCCGTAAGAAATGCTGCCGCAAGAAGTGCTGCCTGAACCTCGACCCGCTCGGTCTGTTCAGCTGCTGCCGTAAGAGCTGCTGCAAGTCGTCTTGCGGTTGCAGCTCGGCTCCCAGCTGCGGTTGCGAAGCGGCCCCCAGCTGCGGTTGCAGCGCTGCTCCTTCCTGCGGTTGCGAGTAGTCCGGAGCGCTCGTTCGGCCATCCACCGCTGAACGCGTGAGTGCTGCCAGGGGCAAACAATAGTCCGTCTCCTAGGTCGAAAGCGGCCCGCCTTACTTATCGGGCGGGCCGCTTTCTTTTTTCATGGAGCGGCCGCGGTCGGAATTCGCGCCCGCGGCGGAGACCGGCCCCCCCTACCCCTCCCTTTTGCCAGCCACTCGGGCTAAGCTAGGAGGAACTTGTCGGGCGTTTAGCTCAGTTGGCTAGAGCGCCACGTTTACACCGTGGATGTCGGGGGTTCGAGTCCCTCAACGCCCATTCTTACTGCGACGAGCCACGAGCCTCCGTGACGACACCGGAGGCCGGCACGTCGTCTGGGGGCAGAAGGCCCAGCAGGTTCTTAGCGGGTGTGGCGATTTCAGGGTGTCGCGACGACATAGTGGCCGCGCATTGTTAGCCGACTTGGCGTGTATGCCAAGAGTGTTTTTCGTGGAGCTCACCTTCATACGTACGATCAGCGGTGGCAAGACGCGAAGTACAGGTGAAGTCAAGCGATACAATTCGTTTCCGATCCGTGGGGATACGATCGGTGCTAATATCGGCTGAAAGGGTGGCTTCGAGAAGTGCGCTAGATGGAATTTGTTCGTCGGCAAGGCGCCGTTGGAGCCATGCCTGCATCTCTCCGGCGACTTGCAGGGGGACGGCGCCAACGACAGAGTGGACGGCCGTTCCGCCAAGAACGTCGATCGAAATCGTACCGTCGGGCAAGTGGGCCAGGGTCTCCAGGTCATCACCCATAGGCCACTCCACGAGCATTCGGGGAAGTGTATTCGCGAAATCCTGAAAGAACTTGCGATTCATCACCGCGTCTCATGGTCGGCTGATGGTTGTCTAGTCGTCGACTTATCCACAAGAAGGGGAAACGGAGTCTGCCCCCTCCGCGAACAGGCGAGTATCAATCTTTGCTCTGCCATTTTGTCCGGCGTCATAGGGAAAGGCAAGCCGTTCATTTCTCCTCATCGCCGCTTGCCGTAACCTGCGTCGGTGCGATACAGCCCAGAGCCCAAGCTGTGTTTCGTAAACTGCCGAGGTGGGAACCACCTCAGCCGCCGAGGTCGCCATCACCGACGCGTCGAGGCCCGACGTTCTTGGTCGCCGAGGTCGCCATCACCTCAGCGGCGTAGCCGGAGCCCCTAGCCTTTGGCGGGCGGCTACTGTCCTTTTTTCGTTGCCAGCTGCTGACTGGTGCGATCTATTGACTTACAATGGGGCCAGTCTGGGAGACGAGCATCAACACAAGGGATTAGGGATCCGTAACAGTGATGGCAGACGAACCGACTCGCTTCTTGTGCTGGTTGCTTCCCCGCCGGAAAAGATCCCTCTGTCTCCTTTCGCTATTCATGCTTGGCATCGGCTGCGCGGTTGCCGATGCCGCGAACGAGCCGGATGTTGCTCCGCTACTCGAGATTGGAGCGACCCTCAAGCACGATTCGGACGGCCGCGTGTCGCTCGTCAATCTGGCGGCAACTGAATTGGACGCCAGGCATCTGAGGTCCGTTGCCGCGCTGCCCGCAGTACGCGTGCTCAATCTAAATCACACGCGAGTCGATGACGCGCTGTTGGCAGAACTGGCCGAGTGTCGCTCTCTCGAAGAGTTGCACCTGCGGGGTACCGAAGTCAGCGATGCGGGCCTTGCGCATTTGAAGCAGTTGAAAGGTCTACGGATTCTGAATTTGCGCTCGACCAGTATCCGCGGAAGCGGTTTTTCTGCCCTGGAGGATTTGCCTAAGCTCGAGTTGTTGATGTTGTACAAGACGGAAGTGGACGATGACGCACTGCGACAGCTCACCCAGCTAACGGCACTCAAGACGCTCAACTTGCGTCGCTGTGCAAACGTGACAGGCGCCGGGCTCGCCCATTTGAGTAATATGGAACTTGAATGGTTGGTCTTAGATGGCACTTCCATCGATGATGCGTCCGTGGGGCACCTGTCAAAGATACAAAGTCTGCAAATGTTGAGCCTTCGTGACACGGAACTTACCGACGCCTGTCTCAAGCACCTGGCGGAGATGCACAACTTGAAGCATTTGGCGATCTATCGATCCGAGGTAACCGGTCCGGCGATCACGCAATTGCGAGAAAAACTCTCGGAGTGTGATATCCCATTTCCCGAATACGACGATTCGCCCCGAGCAAGACAGCCGAAAAGAAAGGATCCGCCATGAATCCGCATATTGGCCAGATTCCAGGGCTCGTACGGCAGCCGGTCAGTCGTCGCCAATTCTTGTCGACTACCGGAAAGGGAGCGGCAGCCGGCGCGCTGGCAGGTTTGTTCCCGGCCGGTGATTCGCTATTTGGCGCCGAGACCAAGCCGTCTGCTAGCGAAACGGTTGTCAAGCATTTGTATGATTCGCTTTCCCCTAAGCAGCAAAAAGAGATTTGCTTTGACTGGAACCATAAGCATGCCGAGGACGGGTTGCTCAGGACCTACATCGACAACGCTTGGAAAGTGACACCGCAATCGATCCTAAGTGACTTTTATACGGCGGATCAACAACAGATGATTCGCGACATCTTTCAGGGCATGATTCATCCCGATTGGCATGCCCGCTTCGATGCCCAGCTGAAAGACGACATCGGTGGCTGGGGGACCAATCAGTCGATTGCCATTTTCGGAGAGCCCGGCACGGGTAAGTTTCAGTTCGTCATTACCTGCCGGCATTTGACGCTTCGCTGTGACGGGGATTCTGCAGATCATGTCGCATTTGGAGGCCCCATCGTTTACGGACATGAAGGACTTGATCACTACGAATCGCCGCGGCACGAATCGAACATCTTCTGGCACCAGGCACGCGAAGCCAACGAAGTGTTTGCCATGCTGGATGGGAAACAGCGTAAACAGGCGTTGGTTGAGCAGGGAATGCCTCGCGAAGAGCGCGTCGATTTTAAAGGCCAGGAGGGCGATTTTCACGGTATTCCTGTCAGCGAGCTGAGCGGCGACCAACGCGAGAAACTGGACGATGTTCTTAAGTCCTTGCTGACGCCATTTCGCCAGAGAGACGTCGACGAGACGCGAGCCTGCCTGAAGGCTCAGGGGGGGCTGGAGAAGTGTCACCTTGCTTTCTACAAGCAAGGCGATATCGGGGACGACGGCATATGGGACAACTGGCGTCTCGAGGGTCCTGCTTTCGTCTGGTATTTCCGCGGCAAACCACACGTCCATGTCTGGGTTCACGTTGCAGACGATCCGAACGTTGCCCTGAATTCCTATAGCGAATCAGTCTTGTAGTAGGACAGGCCTGAAGATGAATTTTCGCATCACGATCACTTGGTTGGTTCTTTCGGCGACGATTCCATTTGTAACGCCCGTTATGGCACAGCAAGCCAGCAGCCGAACCGACCTGGACGCCACCGCCTCGGCCGTACTTCCTGTCTTGCGTCTCCATTGCCTGCGGTGTCACAATGCCAAAAATCGTGATGCAGATTTCGATTTATTGAACCACGATGCTCTGCACGCCGATCCGCGTCGGCTGGTTGTTCCCGCTGAGGACGCACAGCGCGATTTGGCACAGGCCAGGTTGTGGCGCATGGTGGGCATCGATAAGGAGATGCCGCCGTACGACGAAGAGCCGCTGAACGAAAGCGAAATGGCATTGATAAAAACTTGGCTCCTGGCCGGCGCGCCGGCACTGGCGCCGGATAGCAACAATAACAAAGGATCGAAATGATGGCCGATTCCACCCTGAATCGTCGCGATTTGCTGCAGCTGAGCGGACGCACCCTGCTCGCCGTGTCGTTGTCTCAGCATTGTCTCCGCGCCGGGTATGCCTCGGAGCAAGGTGCCGCCAAGGCGGAGCAATGGGCCGAGCGGCTCGATCAAGTTTCCAGGCAGTTAGCGGCCAATCAAATCTCTGGGCTTCAATGGCAGGAAGCGCTAGACGAAATCTACGGTTCGGCGCCCATGGCCGAATTAATGAAGACGATTGACTTCAACCGATTGAGCGATCAACTTGCGTCCCGGGATCTTGGCACGCGGGGAGAGATTTTTCACGACATTTCGGTAGGGCCGGTTCCGGCGCTGGACAAGGCTTCTGGCAAGCCGCACGAAACGGCGATTGTGAAGATTGCGCATGTGAAAAAAGGACGTAGCATTCCTCCGCACGGGCACAGTAACATGGTTTCCGCGTTTCTCTGTTTGTCCGGCGAGTTTGAGGTGCAGCTCTTCGACCGTCTCGAGCAAACGGACAAGGAGATGGTAGTTCGACAAACAGTTGACGAGCAATCGGCAGGCGCCGGCAGCTGGTCGAGTATTTCGGATTACCGCAACAACATCCATTGGCTGAAGGCGAAATCCGACGATTGCTTCTTGTTCACGGCCAAGCTAATCCGACTCGAAAAGGAAAAGGAGTTTCGCGGCCGGATCAATGTCAACCTGAAAGACGCAAAGCAGCTGGGCTCGCAAACCTGGCGAGCGCCGATCATCACAGGGCGCGAAGCGGCCGAACTCTACTAATTCTTGTGCGGCGACTTCTTGCACGCTGTTGGCTGTGCTGCACAAACAGCCAATGGCAAAGCCGAAGAAGAGGTTAACTTAACCTCCGGTATCACTCGCGAAAGCAGATCACAAGGATAGGCGACAAGCTCCCGGTTCGGGATGTTCTTGGCAAGAATCACGTGGTCAGGAGAAATTACTGGAAGGGGCTAGCCTGCACCTCTTGAGTCAGGGAGAGGGCTGACGCCGCAATTCGAGCGACTTGACCGGCTGCCCATTTCTCCGCCTCGGTGCGATACACCTAGGAGGTGTTGGGCTGGTCAAAAACTGCCGAGGTCGGCAACACCCCGGCACTTTGGCAGGTAACGAGAATTGGCTGAGGTCGCCATCACCGACGCGCCTTAGCGGGATGTCGGTTGCCGCCCAGGTCGAGACCTAGTGCGAATCTGCTTGTCAGGCAGTGGTGGGTTTCGGTCACACGACTTGACTAGCTCAGTATTGATCGTGCCAACCACCTTCCAGGTCAGATGAATCGTCAAGTCGCCGTAGCACGAACATCAGTTCGGTGAACCGTTCTTGATGTTCGCCGATGCGTTTCGATACCTCTTGGTAGCGGACGTCGGATGCGCGAGCTCGCGACCTGACGAACATGTAAGCGGCCAAAAGTGCGAAAAAGCCAATAGCAACAAACCAGAATTGTAGGACCAGAATCACGATTCCGATGATGAACATCAGGCATCCCCAGGGGACTCCCGACCATCGTTTCTCGTAGTAGTCGAGGTCATCCGCGCCGATAGCAGCCCTGAGATTCTCGGCGTACTTATCGTCGTTTAGCTGATAAAGTGTCAATCCGTAGCGGCCGGCCGGGACGGAGATCTCATCATCTGGCGACGTGATCTGTTTCTCGACGTTCACGAAATCTTCAACGCCGCCAGCAACCAATCGGCCGGATTTGGAGATGACCAGGAAATCGCGCGAGACCTGCGAATACACAGAAAGCACTTCGGCGTCGGTGGCCTCATCAATGATTATGTCGACGGGGTATCCACAATCGCCTCCCGTGTTAATGTAGAACAGACGGCCGGATTGAGCTTCCGAGCGAAGGGATGCCTCATAGTCGGCATACTTGGCCTTCTTGAGATCATGTCTTTCATGGGCGGGGTCCCAGACACCGATCATCGCTATGTCTGTACCGACTTCTACACGTTTTCGCATGTGACCCTCAAACAATAGAACTAAGATCGGCTAACGGTTTTCCGGCGGTCACTTGCCCGAAAGAAGGGATAGCCGTGGGTGTCTCTCTCGTGAACTGTCGAACGCCCATCTCTGCTCTGCCATTTTGGCCGTCTCCTCAGGCGATGGCAAGTCTTTCCTGAATCCGTTTCCACGCTCGCCGTCACCTGCCTCGGTGCGATATACCTAGGAGGTGTTGGGCTGGTCAAAAACTGCCGAAGTCGGCAACACCCACGCAGGTTACCAATGGCCGGCAGCCGGATCGTTCGACATCGAGGAGCGCGCAAAAAAAGCCCCGCCGTTTCTCACCGGGGCTTTCTCTGTATCTTTTTCACGGCTGACTTAGCGGAATCGGCGATAAGCCAATAAACCTAACAGACCAATCGCAGCAAGAGCGTAAGTCGAAGGCTCTGGCACCGCGGATTCAGCGGAACCTGCGACCCGGAACCCATAGTCGTTGGTCTCGGTCGCTGCGTTTACGTCGATCGGCGAAAACGCCTCGAGGGAAGACTTGCCGGAAGACCACGAGCCGCCGCGAAGACCACGAATGTTGCCGAAGGGACTTACAATTTCCTTTTCATTCCACTCCCAGACATTGCCTC